>Ga0209987_10000753_pt1 | contig 17126 bp, 9 predicted proteins | sample N074metaG_FD_182134 | JGI IMG/M metagenome (GOLD analysis project Ga0209987, IMG submission 182134) | Deep subsurface microbial communities from Kermadec Trench to uncover new lineages of life (NeLLi) - N074 metaG (SPAdes) (version 2) | ecosystem: Environmental > Aquatic > Marine > Ocean trench... | reverse complement strand
AATTTTCAATAAGGGGGAAGTCCAAATGTTTTTGCTTAGAAGAGTTCAAGGACTCAGCAAATTAGTACAGTTTATTGTGATCTCCGCGTGCCTCATCGTCCCGGTAACTGGTTCGTCCCAGGAATCCGGAACGGACAATGTAGTGCTCGAGGAAATCATCGTCACCGCGAGAAAACGTGCTCAAGCACTTAGTAACGTACCAATTGCCATATCGGCCATCGGACAGACCAAAATTGAGGATTATGGCTATACCAATCTGGAAAGCTACTTCCGTACAATTCCTTCCGTTGCTCTGGTTGACGGTGGCGCACAGCGTAAGCAAGTCATCATTCGAGGCATCACGGTTGACCACAGTGTACGCGGCGAATCGCTGAGTTCTATTTATGTCGACGAAACCCTGGTTTCCGGTGGTCTGTTCGGACTGGACCTACGAATTTTCGACATGGAAAGACTTGAAGTGCTCAAGGGGCCGCAGGGCACGCTGTTTGGCGGTGGCTCTATTTCGGGTGCCATTCGCTATATATCGAATAAGCCGAATACCACAGAGTACCAGACGAATGTCGCAGTGGACGTATCGGACACCAACGGGGCAGACGATCCAGGGTGGTCGGTCGATGCGATGGTGAATGTGCCGCTCGTCGAAGGGGTCCTGGGTTTACGGGCAGTCGTCTACAAAGCCGACCATGCAGGTTACTATCATAACGACAATCTGGGCCTCAAAAACCAGGGTCAATACGATCAGACTGGAGGGCGACTGTCCCTTCGGTGGACTCCGACAGATACATTATCGGTGACAGGAACGTACTTCATCGACGACACAGATCAGGATGGTTGGTATCGGTCCAGTGGCGATAACTGGCAAGACCTCAACCAGGCTAATCGTATGCAGGAGCTTCTGACAGCAGATGCGGAGATCATCAGCCTGAACGTGGAGTGGGACGTCGGCTGGGCCACGATTACCTCGGCGACAGCGCAGTATGACTTTGAGGCTTTCCGCAAGGTTGATAGAACGTTTCTTGGCATCGATGCATTTTACGATCCGGCGCGACTCGCCGTGCTCGACGATGAAGATGAAGAGGTGTTCTCCGAAGAGCTTAGAATTGTGTCGGCCCCCGATTCATTTGGAAAATTTGACTGGATAGCGGGACTCTATTATTCGGATAGGGATACCAATCAAAGAGTTGGTGACTATATCGGCCTCGGCGATGGGTATGATCAAAACAATGCCGGTGACCTTTTTGCCGCCGCCGCCCCTGGGCAGGACTTTGTGGACTCGTTCCCAGTCGGTTACGTGTCTCCTTTCGGCCCGACCGAACAGGGATGCCTGCCGGGCACATGTTCCATTGACACAGTGGAGCCGGGCACGTATCCGGATATGATTTATCGTGAAATTGGTCATCGTATCCAGGAACAACTGGCGTTTTTTGGAGAGGTGAGTTACCACTTTAACGATAGCTGGACAGGAACATTCGGATACCGCAGAACGGAAACAGACACGGCTGGAACCTTTGTAAATCAGGTTGCAGATTCGGGTAACCCGGTTTTCTCCGAGAATGTTGTTACCGACCCATACGAAGAACCTCACGACAACTATATGGGCAACTTGGCCTATCAGATCAATGACGATGTGCTTGTATTCGCTCGTGCTGCTGAAGGTTTTCGTGTCGGAACGGGCGGTCTTGGGCCAACCATTCAGCCGAGTTGCCAGGCGCTTGCGGAGGAAGTCTTTGGTTTCGTGCCTGGCAAGATCACGTCAGATACCATGTGGGGTTACGAAATAGGGGCGAAAATGACGCTGGCGGACGGCCGCGTCTCCTTGAATGCGGGTCTCTTTCGGAATGAATGGACCGATATTCAAGTTCGGGTAAGACTCGAGGGAGATGCTACCTGCAGCATCAGAGTGACGCAGAACGTCGCGGCCGCTACAGGTGACGGCCTCGAGTTTGATGCGACCTGGTTAGCAACTGATCGACTTCGCCTGGGTTTCGCGGGATCCTGGGTCGACTTCACGCTGGACGACGATCAACCGTTCCTGAATGCGCTTGCGGGCGATCGCTTGCCAAGTCACCCGGATATTAATCTGTCTGCTTCGGCTAACTACGACTTTCCGCTCAGCGATAACTTGGACGGTTTTGTTCGCGGAGAAGTGTCTTATGTGGGAGAGATTCTCGGTGTTTTCAACGCCGACGAGAATCTGCCACGTGACACTTATGGCGAATATACAATCGTGAATCTGAGACTCGGTGCGAGGACTGAGAAATGGGATGTTGCGTTATACTTTGACAACTTGTTTGATGAAGACGCACTGGCATTTCAGTTCAAGGATAGAAGAGGTCGTACCGAGTCGTTAGTTGCGCGACCCTTTACTGTTGGAGTCAATGTCCGCACCAGGTTTTAACGGCAGCCACCGGTAAGCAACACAAGCGGGCGACGGTCCTTATAAGACTGTCGCCCGCCCTTTTTATGGGCGATAAGGGTATCGATCGGCCGAGGTTGACGAAGGGCCTATAATCGAGCAAATTTGAGCCGTAGGCAATCGCCTTTTGTAAAAGTAGCTACCACGAAAAACAGCACGGTTGCACGATCCAACAGTGCGGCAATTTGTCGCCTAAAAACATTGCGCCCGATATCAAGATCAAAGACCTGAAAGTACGATCTGCATTTTTATGCTCTGGCCTTAGCTCGAAGTCGCGTGATGGCCGACCAAACTCAGGGTCTTATTACTAACGTTTTGCTCATCACACAAGTGAACCCATAGGGGAGAAAACTATGGTTCGAAAAGCAGCCGTTTACCTAATCTTGCTCATGCTGCCTTTATCTGTTGTCACTGCGCAGCCGGATGTATATGCGCCGGACGCCGAAGCAGTTCTCCGTCTGATACGAGAAGAAAAACTTGACCTTATTCTGCCGCGTGCAATGCGTGACAACAATGTGGATATGTGGATCCACGTTTCGCGCGAAGGTGATCCGGACCCGCTGAAGTATGAATTTGGGGACATCGACGGCTATTTGATTTTTACCGATCTGGGAGAGCGCATCGAGCGAGCGATGTTTGGTGGTGTGTTTTCCGGAAGTGGCGGTGTTGAAAATATCGATGTCCACGGATCTGTCGACGTGGCCCGTGCCTTTGCCGGTTACGATTATGGCAATGTCGACGAGACGGTCTACGGCGAGATCACTGAGTTTGTCGCCGAACGGGATCCCGAAACGATCGCAGTAAATTTCTCCGATTGGTTAGGCGTTGCCGATGGAATTTCACATACCCAATTCCGAAAATTGGAACGGATACTCGGGCCCAAATATTCAATGAGAATTGTGTCTGCGGAAAACCTCATCACCGATTTCCGCTCAACCAGGATCCTGAGAGAAATCGTCGTCCAGGCAAATACACTGGAGATAGCGCGCCAGAATTCGTTGAGAGCGGTCTCTAAAATCGTTCCCGGTATTACTACAATCGGCGATTGTCGATGCAGTGCCCGGATATATTATTCCGCAAAATCGGAACGTACTCGTGCACCAAGGGCGACATCCTGGATCAATCACCCAGATTATGTTTTTCATCGCGGAGACTTTTTTGCATTTGGTAGCGATGCTAAGTGGATGGATTTTGGTGAGGAGTCGTTCGGAGTAGACACCAAGCATCATGCTTATATCTTGCGAGAGGGTGAGACAAGTGTCCCCGAAAGTTTGCAGTATGCCTGGGACCAAACGAAAAAAGCACAGGGAATTATTCGGCAGAATGTGAAAGTTGGTATGACCGCCGGAGAGTCTTTGAGTGCAATGATCTCGGCGTTGGAACAAGCAGACTATATTTATACGCCATTTACCGATGATCCTGCTAAAGATTACAAGATGATACAGGATGCACTTACCGATACCGGTAAATCAGGATTTTACGTCGATCTTCACGCAATGGGCAACAACGGCGGGACGTTGGTGACTGTTGGACCGTCTATGGCACCATTTCGGCGTGATCGGGATCATCTGGTGATTCGTGAGAACCACATATTTGCGTTCGAATTTGCTGTGCATACGAATCTTCCGGATAGGCCGGGCTTTCCAATTACGATAAATTTCTCGAACCCGCAGGTTGTCACAAACCTCGGTGTCGAGTGGATTCAGCCACCGAACGACGAAATTCACCTAATCCATTAAGGGATATGATTTGTAGAATCACTTTCACCAGCTACCGGTGCCCTGCATAGCCTCAACTTCCTCTCGCTACTTGGCATGACGGACCTCAGTGGCCGTGTGTTCAGGAGCGATTTGTGATCAAGAGACACACCATTCGTTGGTGTTTGCTAGTGCTGGTTTTTGGAATGCCGCTATTCGTTAGCGCCGCAGATATTAGCGATATAATTCAAAAGTTGCAGTATCGTGAAATTGGACCAACGCGACAAGGGGGAAGAGTGGTGTCCTTCGCTGTATCGGTCGAAGATCCCTCAATGTTTTTTGTTGCTGGTGGACCGGGCGGTGTATGGAAAACCGTCAACGGCGGCATTTCCTTCGTTTCGGTCTTTCAGCAAGAAAACATTGCATCAATCGGTGATATTGCCATTGCGCCATCGGATTCGGCGATCGTGTGGATTGGCAGTGGCGAGGCCAATCTAAGGAACAGCACCTACTATGGAAATGGTTTATATAAGTCTGTGGATGGCGGCCTTCATTGGCGCCACATGGGATTGCCCGAGTCTCACCATATCGGGCGGGTGCTCATCCACCCTGAGGACCCAAATATTGTCTATGTTGCAGCGCAGGGTCATTTATATTCACAGAATACGGAACGGGGCGTATTCAAGACGCTCGATGGTGGCACAACCTGGGTCAAGTCACTCGATCTGACTATCGATGGTCGGCAAATCGGCGCAACCGAGATTCGTCTGCACCCTGACAATCCCGAAGTGCTGTACGCGGTTGCGTACGACCGGCAACGGATGCCCTGGGGTTTTCGTACCGCAGGCCCAGGTAGCGGTATTTACAAGTCTGAAGATGCCGGTGTTACCTGGCGCAAGCTAACACAGGGATTGCCGGGTGGCATGCTTGGCAAAATTGGCATCGATATTTCCAGAAGCAATTCCAATATTCTGTTTGCCACTGTCGATAACGCGAATATCCCAGGGCAAAGTGACACGGACCGGTGGTCTCGCCTGAAGAGTGGGTTGCGTGACGATCGCGACCCAATAGGCCATGAAATATATCGAAGTGACGACGCGGGTGAAACCTGGCACAAAGTCAGTGCCGATGGCGAAAGCATCGGTGCGCGTTCTAACTACTATGGGCAGATCATAGTCGATCCCAGCGATCCCGATCACCTGTATGTGCTGAGTTCGATCCTGCAGGAATCAACAGATGGCGGGAAGACTTGGAGGCAAAGCATTCGCTATGCCGGCGACAATCATGTCCTGTGGGTTAATCCGGACGATTCGCGGCACATGCTGTTAGGTTATGACTATGGAATGGCAATAACACGCGATGCAGGTCGGAACTGGTATCACCCCGACGAACTGTCGATGGCGCAAATTTATGCGGTTGGTGTGGATCATGACCGGCCATACAATGTCTATGTCGGCATGCAGGACTTTGGGTCGTGGAAGGGACCGAGCACCAAAAAGGGACGCTTTCCTATTCGATTTGAGGATTGGGAGCACGTCAATGGTGGAGACGGTTTCTACAACCAGGTAGATCCGACAAATAGTCGCTGGTTATACAGTGGTTCTCAATTCGGACACATTACTCGTATTGACCAAGAAACAGGTGCGAGAAACACAGTCGTCGACGATTCAGAGGAAAAGTACCGATTCAACTGGAACACACCGCTATTGATATCACCACACGATAGCAAGGTGCTTTTTGTCGGTGCGCAGAAACTGCTGCGTTCAGATGAAAGGGGCGATAACTGGCACGAGATTAGCGGCGACTTAACCAAGTCGGATGCGTCACTTTTCCATGGTGTCGGCGCTGTTCGCTATGGCACGATTACCACCGTTGATCAGTCCACGATCGATGAGAACATCCTGTGGGTTGGAACCGATGACGGAAATGTACAACTGACGCGGGATGGTGGGATCAACTGGAATCTACTGAATCCCAATATTGAGGGATTTCCGGACTATTGGGTGACACGAGTCATTGCTTCCCGGCATGATGCGGCGACCGCATACGTGACCGCCACAGGGCTCCATCATGATGACTTTCGACCATTTGTATATAAGACTACCGATTTCGGAAAGTCGTGGAAGTTAATCACGAGCGGTGTTGCGGTCGAATCGGTAAACGTCATTAAAGAGGATCATCGAAATCCCGATTTGTTGTTCCTCGGCAGTGACAAATCGATCTACGTTAGCGTAAACGCAGGTGAGAATTGGCACAGGATGCAAAACAACATGCCGACCATTGCGGTGCATGACCTTCTCATACATCCTCGAGACAACGAACTGGTTGTAGGAACTCACGGCAGGGGAGTCTACATTACCGACATTTCGCCTCTGCAACAGTTGCAGGGAGATTTATTGGAACATCCGGTATTTATTTTTGATATCACACCAACTGTGCAATGGCATATGATCAGGCAGCCTGCAGTTAGCGCGCAGAATTTCACCGGCGAGAACGCCAGCTTTGCAGTCGATATTCGCTATTACCTGAATGAGCCGCTGCCCGGAGAAATACGCATTGCCATTTATAGTGGTGATGAGCGCATATTTGATCTGGCAGGTACGAATGAAGCAGGGCTCAATAGCGTTCAGTGGTTTATGACGCGAAGCGAGTCGCGTAATAGTGAAGATCAGGAAGAATGGCGGCGACAGCAGCAAGAAATCGAATCGGAACCGGAGTTTTTCGATTACTACGACACGGTCGATATATTCCCTGAACCGGGCGACGAAGTAGACCGATTTGGCCGATCACTTGAAACTCGCGTACATCCTGAGATCGGACTTACAGACCGGGAATTTCGTTACATCCGGGTTCCACCGGGGAAATACAGGATCGAACTGCAGACAACTACATCAACGTTTAGCACCGAAGCCCAGGTGCTGGCAGACGAGTGGTACGACAAATAGCCATCGCTCGACAATGGGAGGAAATGCGATGAATTTCGGCTTAAGGGCGGCGCTGGTCGCACTTTGTACTCCACTATTGGCGAACGATGCTGTTGCAAGCGATGCCCGGACAGATTGGGACATTTCCTGCATGATCCGCGCTGACAAGTTCAATTACGTGCTGCCTGGCGCAATGCGTGATAACGACATCGATATGTGGATCATTATCGACAAAGGTCGTGGTACGGAGCCACTATTTCGCGATTTCGGCGATGCGACGAGTAACGGTAACGGCATATATATTTTTTCGGATCGTGGTGACGGCCGCATTGAACGAGCGGTGCTAGGGCGTGAATCAGACGAGATCATGGATTGTGGGGTATACGACATTATCGGCAACCCGGATGATATCCGATCCTTTGTCGAAGAACGGGCGCCGCAACGAATCGGCGTTAATATTACAACAGACGCAGAGCTTCACCCGATGGAAGGTCGTCATTTGTCTAATGGCTTGTCATACACAGATTATAAAAATCTGAAGGTGGCACTCGGCGAGCCTTATGCATCGCGCTTGGTATCTGCAGAGAAACTAATCGCGCAATTTCGCGGCCGCCGGGTGACGCTGGAACTGATCGAGTTCTCCCGGATCGCTGAAATCACTCGAAAGTTACTTGACCGGGCATTATCAAATGAAGTGATTACGCCCGGCGTGACGACGCAGGGTGATGTCGTGTGGTGGCTTGAGGAGCAGCGAGTGGCAATGGGGCTGGAATCAGGATGGCATGCCACGGTCTACGTCAGCCCGCCTGACGGCAAGGAATATGGCAACACTTTCCGTGTTATTCAGCGAGGCGACATCATACAGGTAGACTTCGGTATCGGTCGAAATAACTTCTTTACAGACATGAAGCGCTTTGCTTACGTATTGCGAGAAAATGAAACCGGCCTGCCGGCATGGGTCGAGACGGCCTTCAATAATGCAATGACAGTTCGCGACATGATCCAGCAGAACGTGACCGCTGGTGGCGTTGGGCGGATCAAACTCGATGAACTAAAAAGACAGGTTGGAAAAATGGGCTTTGTCTACACGGAAGAAGAGCGTGCCAGCAAGGTCAAGGGTGTCGAAGTAAACATAGGCATGCACGCAGCTGGAAATCTAGGCCATGATGCCAGTGGTGCCTTATTTGAGATTTATCCTGTGCGTACGAACTACGATATCCAACCAGACAGCATAATTTCACTGGAGTTCATCGTGTTTACGCCGGTCAACGAATGGAACGGAAACAAAGTACCAGTCAATATCGAAGAAAATGTCCTGGTGACTGATCACGGCATCGAATGGCTGCATGTACCGCAGAATCGGCCGCTCCTCATTCGCTAACGAGCCAGGGTCAGGATATTTAATTAATAGTGACAAATACACAGTGGTAATAGAACGAAATCCGGATTGCGCAGGGCCGGACTACTGATAAATGACGAAACCGATTTTGATACCGCAAATTGATGGTGACTGGTGGACAATCGCCAGCAACCCGGATCTTGGCGCCTACAATTCCGAGCGCCAGCAGCCAATGGATTTTGGAATATGGCAAGCGGCTGATAGTACATGGCAATTGGGGGCCTGCGTGCGGCGCACAAATTGTGGTGGCAAAGGCCGGCTTTTGTATCGCTGGCAATCAGATGCGCTCACCGACCGGAACTGGCAAGCAATGGGGATAATGCTCGAGGCAGACACTAACTATGGTGAGACCATCGGCGGGCTACAGGCTCCGTATGTTATTCGAAGCGATGGCCAGTATTTTATGTTCTACGGCGACTGGGTACACATATGCATGGCACTCAGTAGCGATGGCAAAACATTCTCGCGCCAACTGAATAACAATGGTCTGAGCGATCTATTCACCGAAGGTGTTCAACAGAGCACTCGGGATCCCATGCTTATGGCTTTCGGCAACACTTATTATCTGTATTACACTGGCGTGCGGGATGGAACAGGCGCTATCTATTGCCGAACATCGGAAGACTTGCGGCATTGGGGAAATTCCACAATCGTCTCTCGGGGAGGCAGTGGCGGAAGCGGTCCATGCGACGCTGAATGTGCATTTGTAATGTTCCTGCCTGAAGTGGAGTCTTTTTACCTCTTAAGATGGCACAGCGATGGTCAGACCAGCGTATTTTGTTCGACAAATCCGCTGGATTTTGGCATTGACGATGACCGTTATAAGATTTGTACTCTTCAGGCTGAAGTTGCCAGGATTATCCACTGCAATCAGAAGTACTATATATCTTCGGTGCATACAAACTATACAGGAATGAAACTGGCAAATTTATCCTGGGTGACGCCTTAATACCGATATCGACAGTGAAGGATTGATCAAGGTGGTAGTAAAAAAAGATGTAAATGTACGACGTTGTATTCGTACGGTAGATTCGCATACCGAAGGTAATCCAACCCGAGTGATCGTCGGCGGCGTTGCTGTACCTCCCGGAGACACGCTGCTCGAAAAGCAACAGTGGCTGGTCGAAAACGACGATAGTTTGCGCCGATTACTTTGTTTTGAACCGCGCGGTGGTGGGCTGATGTGTAGCGTATTACTTATGCCACCAATAAGTCGGAAAGCAGATTTCTCCGTAATTATCATGGAGCAGGATGCATATGTGCCGATGAGCGGGCATTGCATCATTGGAACAGCTACAACGGTCGTAGAAACGGGAATGGTGCCGATGGTGTCGCCGATTACTACGGTGAACTTCGAGACCCTTGCAGGCATGGTGACCTGCTTCGTCGAGGTCGAGAATAATCAGGTAACGGCGGTCAGTTTTGACAATGTCGACAGTTTCTTGCACATGACCGATATATCTCTCAATGTTGAAGGAATAGGCAAGATATCTGTGGATATCGCTTATGGTGGCGACTATTACACGATGGTGAATGCGGACAAACTTAAGCTAAAACTTAGCCCGGACAATGATGCCGAGTTGATCGCAGCCTCAGTAGTTATTCGCCAGGCGGTAGCTGATCAGTTGGATATTGTTCACCCGGAGCAGCCACACATCAATCAATGCTACCAAGTGCAGTTTATATCGAGTCAGACTGACACTGGTGACTACAAACAGACGATACTGTCTCCGCCGGGCGCAATCGACCGCTCACCTTGTGGAACTGGAACGTGTGCCCGGCTGGCACTTCTGTATTCGAATGGTGAAATTAGTCTAAACGAGGTGCGAACGTTTGAGGGAATATTAGGTACCTGTTTTGAGGGCCAGGTAATCAAAGCGGACACAAGGAACAATATTACCTATGTAACCCCCAGAGTGAAGGGCAGGGCATACATTACGGGTTACCATCAGTTTGTTCTTGCGGAGCAAGACCCGTTTCCCGGTGGTTTCCGATTGGGGCCGGCACTGGGCAGGGCACCAAAATGACATACGGTGAATGTCGAGTATATTTATAACGTTCCCGGCTCGCCCCACCCTATCGCAGTCCAAAACTCCGTCTTTGTCGGGAAGATCAAAGCGACGATCTCATACAGTTCCGGATCGTGTTTCTCAAGGTTTTTTGCTGTCAATAATACGTCGTTGTTGGTGCTCAATCGGAAGGCTGGTTGCCTCGGACTGCCGTCTTCATTGACAGTACGACCCATCGTTAAATGGCGCTGGCGGCCACCGTAATAGATTTCCAGTCCAATCGTCAGATACTCATGGCTGAAGGAATCTGCTGGCAAGCCATCCCACGGACGGAAAAATTGCCGCTCGATAGCCGCCTCGGTGGCCATCTCCAATCGCGCCTGCAACTGTGGATAGGCGGGTATGATGCCGCCACCATGAATGAGGTGCGTAATTTCTTCAAGCGAGGCATCCCGACGCAGATTGAGCGGGCCGCCGAGGCGGAAATAATCCGGAATAATTTCCTCATCCTCAAGGTCCTGAGCGTTAAAATCCTCAGCGTACATATAAAAACCAACGGCTGTATTTCGCTCTTCAAAGTCTCTGAAAATGGTCATGACCGCATTCGCTTTTTGAAGATGCTTTGTTATGTTTCCACCAAGAGCTTGATCTTTAACGAGTAACGCGTTCGCAACATTCGCGGCATGATCAATCTTTTGCGTGTTGACAGAAGCGGTAGCATAAAAAATCAGGCCCGAGGCTTCCCTGTATTGAGTAAAAATATCGAGCGCATTTTCCCTCTTTGGCATATCCGCACGTGCAGTGATGATTAATACCTGCTCCATGAATCCATCTTCGTTAGTCGCACGAACTTCAGCGTAGTAGTTCTCGGGATAGGTGTCAGGAGTAATAATGAGAACGAGATCGCCCGTCTCTGGATTGATGTCGACTATCTCTGTGGCATCTGCCTGTCCTTCCTTGAGATAGTTCCTCGGATCGCCGCCAGGGATCGGCTTTTCCAATGTCCAGGTATTCTTTTTGTTATTCGGGAATACGGGGCGGATCGTACCAACAATGTCACCAACTACCGTCTCTTTCGTAACGAGAAAAGCATCGAATTCATCAGTAAGTATTGGTGGTTCAGCGAAACTTTGCACGGAAACCAAGGCGAACGTGATGGCGAGCCATGTTCGCACGAGGGATATATCTAACTTTGTAGCCATATCTGATACACGCCTATTTTACCAGTGAAGCGTACCCTGTGTCGAAGGATGCTGAGCTTACCAAATGCCCATTGTATCGAATATCCAATATGATATATATTATACAATCTAGCAGCATCACTGTTGTCGCGAAAAAAATCGGGTCAGTAGTGAGGTCCCGATAGTGAAAATAGCCCACAAGAAGCTTGCCTCTCTATTCAGTGCTGGCAACTGGCGAGGTTCTACTATGTCCTTTGGAGGTCAAAAATGACGAATTCCGAAACCGAGGAATTTCGAGGCAATCGAAACCTGAAGCGTCTTGAGCGTATATCCCAAACAAAGCAACAAGAGGAGATTCAACGTTCACTTGAGCTAGGTCTTGAAGCGGCTGACTCTATTAATGACCGGACTATTTCATTGTTCTGTCGCGGACATCAACCGGCTTTCGCCGGGATCAACACGTTCATGAAGTTGCCTTACTGTGAAGATATCCGGAAAGTCGGGAATTATGAGGCCGCTTTTCTCGGCATACCATTTGACACGGGTACAACCTATCGTCCTGGTACTCGTTTTGGACCACAAGGAGTGCGTAGGATATCAGCCATATATGACGGATATTCTATTGATGGCGGAGTTGATCTGCCAGAAGAACTTGATATGTGTGATGCGGGGGATGTGTTTGTTATCCCTGGCAATATTGAGAAGACATTTGACCAGGTTACAAAAGCTGTCTCATACATATATACCTCCGGCGTTTTTCCGGTCTTGATGGGTGGCGATCATAGTCTGGGCTATCCGAATATCCGTGGCATTGCGCCGCATATTGATGGCAATGTCGGCATCATCCATATCGATCGACATATTGATATGCAAGAAATGGATATGGATGAGCGGATGCACACCACGCCATGGTTCTGGACAACCAACGGCTATGAACGGGGTGGCACGGGCGGTTCTCATCATGACCACAGCCACATGCATGATGTGGGCCTGGCAAACTGTCCACCAAAAAATCTGGTGCAGATGGGTATCGGGGGCTGGTATGGATCCCGGCCGGGATCCAAGGTTGCGCGAGAACGAGGCAGCAGCGTACTAACAATGACGGATATTGAGGAACTTGGTATCAAGAAAGCAGCGGAACGCGCGTTGGAACTGGCCTGGAAAAATGCCAAGGCAGTCTATCTTTCTTTTGATATTGACTCGATTGACCCGGGCTTTGCCCCTGGGACCGGGACACCGGAACCAGGCGGTTTCATGCCAAGAGAAGCGCTTGAACTAGTGAGACTGATCGCCCGCGAAGGTCTGTGCGGCATGGAGGTGGTCGAAGTTTCACCGCCTTATGATGTCAATGATAATACCTCGCAATTAGCATGCCGCATTGTGCTTGACGTGCTAGGCACGCTCGTCGTGGAGGGAAAATTGGGCCATCGATCGCGCGTAATGAAATAGGGCATCGATATTAATAATAATTATTTTTTGAGCGACTAAAAATCAGAGTCGTAACGCGTATTTCGAAAAATCGATGACAAGTGTACTAATACTTGGGTTCTTGATTGGGCTGCGGCACGCAATTGAAGCAGATCACGTGGCGGCAGTGGCCACTCTCTCCAACCGTAGCAGTTCATTAAGAGGAGCGTTAAGACTAGGCGCCGTGTGGGGAATCGGTCATACATTGACATTGCTGATTGTGGGTACTGCGTTTTTGTACCTGGATATGCTCGTTCCAGAACGGGTGGTACAGGCACTCGAAATCATGGTCGGCATTATGCTGATTTTGCTTGGGATAGATGTCGTGCGCCGCATGTTAAAAGACCGTATCCATTTTCATGTTCATCCACATGCTGGCGGTGTTGTCCATTTCCACGCTCACTCACACAAGGGTGAACTGGAGCATATCGTGTCGCAGCATGAACACAATCATTCTACAGAATTCCCGTTGCGTGCGTTGATTGTCGGCCTGGTACATGGCTTGGCGGGGTCCGCTGCATTGGTCCTGCTAACGTTACAGACAATTCAAAATCCTCTCATTGGCGTTCTTTATATCGTTTTGTTCGGGTTTGGTTCGATTATCGGTATGGCAGCGATTTCGCTTGTCATCGTCATTCCCTTCTACTATTCGGGGAAGGGACTGACCTGGGTACACAACGGCCTGAAAAGTGTCGCTGGTACTGCCACGATCGTAATAGGTGCACTACTAATCTACCAGAATAGTGTTTGATGTGGCTGTGGTGAAACGGGTACACCAACGATAAGGACGAGAGAAAATGCATAGATCAGCAATCACGATCACCTTCATGTACGTAATAACGACGACCATTGGCTCCCTTAGCCCAAGTGCAGCTTCGGCCGACGAAGCCCGTTCGCTTCGGGAAGTCAGCTGCATGATTCGCAATGACAAGTTTGACTACGTGCTTCCTGGCGCTATGCGCCGTAATGGTATTGACATGTGGATTGTCCTGGACCGCGGGCGCGGTACTGAGCCGATGTCCCGCGATTTTGGCAGTGATACCGTCAATGGTCAGGGGATATACGTATTCTTTGATCCGGGTGAGGGCCGTATCGAGCGGATTCAACTTGGATCCGATACCGATATGGCGGAGGATTGCGGTGCTTATGATATGTTCGGGGAAATCGGGCAGCTTGAATCCATCGTCGAAAAACGTGATCCGAAAGTAATCGCACTCAATTTTCTTGCTATCCCGAATATAACTGAAGGGCTCCATCTCGCCGATGGGATCTCGCACACGGATTATAAATTCCTTGAGAACGAGCTGGGTGAGGTCTATGCGTCGCGTTTCGTCTCTGCGCAGCATCTTATTGCCGACTTTCACGGTGAACGCGTCGCCGGCGAAATCATCGAATTCTCGAAAATCGGCGACATAACACGTAAAGCCATCGAACGCGCCCTTTCGAACGAAGTCATTACTCCTGGGAAGACAAGCTTGAATGACGTGGTCCTGTGGCTGGAGGAGCGACGGCAAGAGATGGGATTGCAGCGGGGATGGTACCCGTCGATAACTGTCAGCTATCCAAGTGGACGGTCGATTGGGGACTCGGATTATGTCATTCAGCGTGGCGACGTATTTCGAATTGACTGGGGTATCGGTCGCAACAACTTCAGCACAGATATCAAGCGCTTCGCCTATGTTCTGAAAGAAGGCGAGACCAAAGCGCCGCCGGGGGTCCTGAAGGCTTTCGAGGAAGCGAAGAAAGTGGGCGAGATCATTCGCAAAAACGTCCGGTCGGGACGCACCGGCCGCGAACAGTTGAACGATCTGAAACAAATCATTCGTGACGCAGGCTATGTATATACCGAAGTTGAGTACGCCAGTGACGTCCCTGGTATCGAGGTGAATGTCGGAATGCATGCCGCAGGCAACATTGGCCATGACGTTGCTGCCGGTCTATTCGAGATCTTTCCCGAGAGAACCAAGTACGTTGTGAGACCAAACAGCATCATATCGTTGGAATACAGAATATTTTTTCCAGCAGCTGAGTGGAATGGCGCGAAAATCCCCGTGCATGTCGAAGAAAATGCACTGATCACCGAGCGTGGCATCGAATGGCTGTATCCGCCGCAGCATCATGTTCTCCTGATTCGGTAGCAAGTGGTGATCATTGCTTACTTGAACAAAAGCTGTAACGAAAATCGTGACCGGGAAAACTCAGTGGCCCGTGATGTAATCGCGTATTAAAAGTCTTATAAATCATGAAGATACCAGACATGTCCCCAATAATTCGAAATTCCATGTTGCTAGTTGTTACTTCATTCATGGCTAATTTTGCCTGTGCCGAAATTGATGCCGATTTATTTGCGGGATTGAAGGCACGCAGTATAGGGCCTGCCGGCAATAGTGGGCGCGTAACTTCTATCGATGTGGTGGAATCGGATACTGACACCATCTATATCGGTGCGGCGGTCGGTGGAGTGTGGAAGTCCGTCGATGCAGGCTTCAACTGGGAGCCGGTATTTGACAGCGAGGATGTCGCCTCGATAGGTGCGCTCGCAATCAATCAGAGTAATCCGGATATCGTGTGGGTCGGCACCGGCGAAAGCAATGTCCGAAACTCGGTCTCTATTGGTGCAGGTGTCTTCAAGTCGATGGACGCCGGCAGAACCTGGAAGAATGTTGGCCTCGTAGACTCCGAACATGTCACTCGCATTGCCCTCGATCCAACCGATCCTGATGTGGCCTACGTGGCGGCACTCGGGAAATTGTGGGGTCCCAATAACGAGCGGGGTATTTACAAGACCATCGATGGCGGCAAAACTTGGGCAAACATTCTTTATGTCGATGAGGATACCGGTGGTGGCGATATCGTCATCGACAGGGAGAATCCAAATAAGCTTTATGCCGCCATGTGGCAGGTACGACGCCAGCCGTGGTTTTTCGAATCAGGCGGGCCAGGTTCCGGTATGTATATCAGCCATGATGGAGGCGAGTCTTGGGACAGGAAAACAGCCGACGATGGCCTCCCGGAAGGCAATCTCGGACGCATCACCTTCACGAATTTCCGGGGAGATGCAAATATTGTCTATGCGCTTGTCGAAGCCGGAAAAAGCGCCATTGTCCGCTCTAATGACGGAGGACAAAGCTGGACAAAAGTTAACCAGGATTACAATGTCGCACGTCGACCGTTCTATTTCGGCGAAATCCTGGTCGATCCCGTTGACCCGGATCGGGTTTACAACTTGAATACCAGAATCCATATATCTGTCGATGGTGGCAAGACTTTTGCACCTTGGAAGGGAATCGAAGCCATTCACGGCGATCATCACTATCTATGGATCAATCCTCATGATCCGCGCCACGCAATTTCAGGAAATGATGGCGGTATCGGCATAACCCTTGACCGCGGCAACATATGGCGTTACGTCGGCGATCTGCCACTGTCCCAGTTTTATCATGTGGCCGTCGACGACGATGAACCGTACAACGTATACGGAGGGCTGCAAGATAACAGCGCGGTACGCGGGCCGTCGGAAGTGTGGGAAAGCAATGGTATTCAGCGCTTTCACTGGGAAAACGTCGGGATCAGTGACGGCATGGACACGGTTCCCGACCCGCGTGACAGCATGACCGGCTATACCTTGGGCGAACAGGGAATTCTGTACCACTGGGACATGCGCACCGGGGAGAAAATGCATTTACAACCGGTCCATCCGGATCCACAGGTAAAGCTCCGGTTTAACTGGAATGCCGGTTTTGAACTGGATCCGTTTGAGCCGGATACTATATATCTCGGCAGCCAGTTCGTACATAAGTCAACTGACCGTGGCAAGAGTTATGCAATTATCAGCGACGACATGACGACGAATAATCCAGCATGGCAACGCCAGGATTTCAGTGGCGGTGTCACACTCGATGCCACGGGCGCCGAGAATTTCACGACTATTGTTTCGATTGCGGCGAGCCCGATACAGCAAGGCGTTATCTGGGTCGGCACCGATGATGGCAGGGTTCATGTCACCAAGGATGGCGGTGAGACCTGGACAAGT
>Ga0209987_10000752_pt1 | contig 17129 bp, 14 predicted proteins | sample N074metaG_FD_182134 | JGI IMG/M metagenome (GOLD analysis project Ga0209987, IMG submission 182134) | Deep subsurface microbial communities from Kermadec Trench to uncover new lineages of life (NeLLi) - N074 metaG (SPAdes) (version 2) | ecosystem: Environmental > Aquatic > Marine > Ocean trench... | reverse complement strand
CTACAGGTGCTAACAAGAATTGTAGGAGCCCGCCCAGCGGGCGAAATCACTACGCCCAGCAGTCCCGTTAAGCCGCTTTGAGCGGCTCACAAACTAAAGCCCCCGGCTTTGCCAGGGGACACTTACTCGCTGTCATCAATCGCGGCAAGGCCTTCACTCACCGACAGCAAAATCCTCCAGCGCCTCACCACCACCCGCACTCTTGAGCAAAATTTCGACTCTCTGCTCGGCTTCTTTGAGCGCTGCCTGGCAGCCACGGGTCAGTTTGATGCCTTCCTCGAATTTCTTCATCGCTTTCTCCAGCGGCAGATCACCACTTTCCAGTTCTTCGACCAGGGCCTCAAGATCGGCCAGAGATTTTTCGGTTTATGTTTTTCTTTGCGCTCATGCTGAAAAGTTCCACGCGGTGAGGTGTCACAGAGCCATGTACGCTACAGGTGCCCTTGGCGAGGGTCAATTGCCGCTGGTGAATCAATTTCATGTTGTGGTTTTGATCGCTACATCCGTTGACATTCAGGGCCTACAGGCAAAAAGTCAAAACGAATTAGAACAAGTCTAATCAATCATCCGACGTACAAACGAGGAACCACCATGTCACTGAAAGGCAGCAAAACCGAAGACAATCTTAAAGACGCATTCGCCGGTGAATCACAGGCGAATCGCCGTTACCTGTACTTTGCAGCAAAAGCGTACATCGAGGGCTACAACGACGTCGCGGTCGTATTTCGTTCGACCGCCGAGGGCGAAACCGGCCATGCTCACGGGCATCTTGAGTATCTCGAAGAGACCGGCGATCCGGCAACGGGATTGCCAATAGGCCCAACCTCGGACAATCTCGCCGCAGCAATTGCCGGTGAAACGCATGAGTACACCGACATGTACCCGGGCATGGCCAAGACTGCCCACGATGAGGATTTCGAGGAAATTGCCGACTGGTTCGAGACGCTGGCCAAAGCCGAGCGTTCGCACGCGAACCGTTTCCAGAAGGCGCTGGATACGCTCGACGACTAAGACTGCAAAAAAAAGGTCGGATGATTCCGGCCCTTTTTCCTGGCGATGACGATTCCCACCAACAAACGCGAGGGCAGCCTCGAGGCGCCTACCCGGCATCCGCTCGACTGGCAGTCCGAAGAATTTCACGACGAGTCATCCCTGATGACCGAACTCGAGCGCGTGTTCGACATCTGTCACGGTTGCCGGCGCTGTTTCAACCTGTGTAACTCTTTTCCGACACTGTTCGATGCGGTCGACGAATCGGAGAGCATGGAGCTCGATACCGTACCGAAATCGGTTTACTGGGACGTCGTCGACAATTGTTACCTGTGCGACATGTGCTACATGAGCAAGTGCCCCTATGTACCGCCGCATGAATGGAACGTCGACTTTCCACACCTGATGCTGCGCGCGAAAGCGCTGCGCTACAAAAAGCAGGGCGCGAGTAAACGCGATCGTATTTTGTCGGCAACAGACACAGTAGGGCGCCTGGCGGGCATCCCGGTGGTCGTGCAAGCGGTCAACGCTGTGAATCGCAGCAAGCTCGGCCGCAAAGCGCTGGAAAAAACGCTGGGCGTGCATCGCGATGCGCCGCTGCCACAATACTATTCCAAAACAGCGCGGCAACGGCTGGATGTACTGCATGATGAAAAAGGCGAGCGCGCCCAGGCGACCGCGAACACGAGCGGCAAGGTCGTTCTGTTTTCAACCTGCTACGGCAATCGTAACATGCCGGCGCTGGCAGAGGACCTGGTTGCCGTGTACGAGCACAATGGCATCCCGGTTGCTATTGTTGAGAAAGAGGTGTGCTGTGGCATGCCAAAACTTGAACTGGGTGACCTCGAAGCCGTCCGCAAGGCGAAAGAGATCAATATCCCAAGCCTCGTCTACTGGGTCGATAGGGGTTGGGATATTGTCACGCCGATACCTTCGTGCACACTGATGTTCAAGCAGGAACTGCCGCTGATGTTTCCTGACGATGCGGATGTCATCAAAGTACGCGATGCCATGTTCGATCCCTTCGAGTACCTGATGCTGCGCCACAAAGACGGCAAGCTGAATACTGATTTCAAAAAATCGCTCGGCAAGATGGCCTACCAGGTGCCGTGTCATTTGCGCGTACAGAACATTGGTCTCAAGACACGTGATCTGCTGGCGATGGTCCCGGGTACAGAAATAGAGACTATCGAACGTTGTTCAGGGCATGACGGAACGTATGCGCTAAAAAAGGAATTTCATGAAATCTCCAGGAAGATCGCCCGTCCGGTTGTCAATAAAGTAAAAAAGGCAGATGTGGATCACTTTTTCAGTGATTGCCCGATGGCGGCCGAACAAATCGCCCAGGGGCTGGAGAATAAAGACGCCGAGCACCCGCTTGGCTTGTTACGCACTGCCTACGGCATTTGAGAGCGACGTGGAAAAACTGACCAGAGAAGGACTTCTCAGCCTGGAAGCCTATGCAGGGAAACGGGACCAGTTTCGTGAAGAAGTGATGGCCCACAAGCGCAACCGGCGCCTGTCCCTGGGTACCAACGCGACCTTGTATTTTGAGGACCGGCTGACGATGCAATACCAGGTCCAGGAGATGCTGCGGATAGAACGCATCTTCGAAGCAGCGGGCATAGAAGATGAGCTGGCCGCCTACAATCCGCTGATCCCGGATGGTGCAAACTGGAAAGCCACGTTCATGATCGAGTTTCCGGAAGTTGACGAACGCAATGCGATGTTGCGCCGGTTGATTGATATAGAGAACAAAGTCTGGATGCAGGTTGGTGACCTGGAGAAAATCTGGCCGATCGCCGATGAAGATATGGACCGCACCGACGCGGATAAGACCTCGGCAGTGCATTTCATGCGCTTTGAGCTAAGTGCTGAGCAGATTGCGGCACTGAAAGATGGTGCCGAACTTGCTGCCGGCATACATCATGAGAATTACCAGGTTGAAGTGCGGCCGGTGGCAGAGAATATTCGCGCATCGTTAATCGACGACCTGGACTGATACCCTCGCTCACGGCGAGGTTGGTTCTATCGTATTAGCAACCGTAGGAGCCCGCCCAGCGGGCGACAAACATTTCAGGGCATGTTGAAAACGTGCCCTGAAATGTTTGCAAAACATCAACCCACCACACCCGCCCAAACGAGGCCACCTATCGAGCTTGCGATCCGGCCACAGCGAACTCGCCCGTGCCGATAGACAGACATTCACGAGAGTTCAGCGATCGCAACTATCGTACGGCGGGCTCCTACGAACCTTTGCTACAATTTTTGGTCGCCGGATAAGGCGGGTTGGCTACGATTTTTGAGTGCGCAATTTTTGTGTTGGGCGTTAGACCACACATCCTGCTAGAATCCCAGCGGGCATTTTTCTGCTTTCGCTTGGGGCAAACGAGTAGATGAGCAAACGTTACGATGCGGCCGACATCGAGGTCCTGACGGGTCTCGAACCGGTGCGGCGCAGGCCGGGCATGTATACCGATACATCGCGGCCGAACCACCTGGTGCACGAAGTCGTCGACAACAGTGTCGATGAAGCGCTGTCCGGTCATTGCAAAAAAATAGAAGTTACGCTGCATGCCGATGGTTCCATCGAAGTCTCTGATGACGGTCGCGGCATGCCGGTCGACAAGCACCCGAAAGAAAAGATTCCCGGGGTCGAGCTGATCCTCACGCGACTGCATGCGGGTGCCAAATTCAGCAAGGACAACTACCAGTACTCCGGCGGCCTGCACGGCGTCGGCGTCTCCGTGGTCAATGCCTTGTGCAAAAATCTTGAGGTCTGGATTCGCCGCGGTGGCAAGGAATACAACCTGAGCTTTGCCGGTGGCAAGAAACGCGGCAAGCTCGAAGTGGTTGGTACCGTCGGCAAGACCAATACCGGCACGACGATCCGATTCTGGCCCGACAAGCAGTATTTCGACTCTCCGAAGATTTCAGTGTCGCGTCTCAAACATGTATTGAAGGCGAAGGCTGTGCTTTGTCCGGGCCTGACCGTGCGCCTGAAGGTCGCCAAACCGAAAGAAAAAATCGAATGGCTTTATACCGGTGGTCTTGAAGAATACCTGCTTGAGGCAATAGGCAAAGTCGAACATCTGCCCGCAGAGCCGTTCTCAGGGGCGATGGCCGGCAATCACGAAGCGGTCGACTGGGCGCTGCTGTGGCAGAACGGACAGGCAGTCACAGAAAGCTACGTCAACCTGGTGCCGACGCCGCAGGGCGGCACGCACGTCAATGGATTGCGCACCGGGCTGACCAATGCGCTTCGGGAATTCTGCGATTTTCGCAGTCTGTTGCCGCGCGGTATTCAGATTGCCCCTGAAGATGTCTGGGACGGTTTGAGTTTTGTGCTCAGTGCCAAGCTTGAGGAGCCGCAATTTTCCGGTCAGACCAAAGAGCGCCTGTCGTCGCGCGAATCAGCAGCCTTTGTTGCCGGTGTGATCAAGGACAGTTTCGCCTTGTGGCTGAATCAGCACCCGGAAACCGGAGATGCGATCGCGCAGCTTGCCATCACCCGGGCGCAGCAGCGAGTTAAGGATGCCAAAAAAGTCGTCCGCAAGAAAATCGTTTCCGGACCGGCGCTGCCGGGCAAGCTGGCCGATTGCACCTCACAGGAACCCGAGCTCTGCGAATTATTCCTGGTCGAGGGAGATTCTGCAGGTGGTTCAGCAAAGCAGGCTCGCGATCGCAATACGCAGGCGATCATGCCGCTGCGTGGCAAGATTCTGAACACCTGGGAAGTGGAAACATCAGAAATCCTGGCATCCCAGGAAGTGCATGACATCAGCGTGGCGATCGGCGTCGATCCTGCCAGCCCTGATATTGGCAGTCTGCGCTATCACAAGATTTGTATCCTGGCAGATGCCGACTCTGACGGATTGCACATTGCCACCCTGCTCTGTGCTCTTTTCCTGCGGCACTTTCGCGAGCTCGTACTTGCGGGACATATTTATGTGGCCATGCCGCCGTTGTACCGCATAGACGTCGGTAAAGAAGTTTTTTATGCGCTTGATGATGCTGAGCGGCAGGGCATCCTGGACCGAATCGACGCCGAGAAACTCAAAGGCAAGGTGACCGTAACGCGATTCAAAGGCCTTGGCGAAATGAGTCCCGGACAGCTGCGCGAAACCACGATGAATCGCGACACCCGCAGGCTGGTGCAGCTGACAATCAGTGCGAAAGATAAAACGGATCAGTTAATGGATATGTTGCTGGCGAAAAAGCGCTCAGGCGACCGGCGCAAGTGGCTTGAAGAAAAAGGCAACCTCGCAATAGTCTGACGAGGTGCGGAGGCACCATGCAAAACCAATTAAACCTTGAAGGCGTTGAACAACAACCCCTGAGGGAGTACACCGAAAAGGCCTACCTCGACTATTCGATGTACGTCATTCTCGATCGTGCCTTGCCACAAATTGGCGATGGCCTGAAGCCGGTGCAGCGCCGCATCATCTACGCGATGAGCGAGCTTGGTCTGTCGGCCGGCCAGAAGCACAAGAAATCCGCCAGAACGGTCGGCGATGTCATCGGCAAGTTCCACCCGCATGGCGATTCGGCGTGTTACGAGGCGATGGTGCTGATGGCGCAGGAATTCTCCTACCGCTATGCGCTGGTTGACGGGCAGGGCAACTGGGGCTCGACGGATGATCCCAAGTCTTTCGCCGCGATGCGCTACACCGAATCCCGGCTGCGCCCGTACGCCAGGTCGTTGCTCGTCGAACTCGGTCTCGGCACGGTTGACTGGGTACCGAATTTCGATGGCACGATGGACGAGCCGGTTGTGTTGCCGGCGCGACTGCCGAACTTGTTGCTCAATGGCACGACCGGCATTGCCGTGGGAATGTCCACCGATGTGCCGCCACACAACCTGCGCGAAGTTGCCAGCGCACTGATTCATCTGATCGATAATCCGCAAGCGACGGTCGCGCACCTGATGAAACACATCAAGGGCCCGGATTTTCCGACCGGTGGTGAACTCGTGTCACCACGTGCTGATATCAAGCAAATCTATACCACAGGCAACGGCACACTACGGTTGCGTGCTTCCTACAAGCAGGAAAATGGCGATATTATTATTCACGCGTTGCCCTACCAGATTTCCGGCAGCAAGATTCTCGAACAAATCGCCGCGCAAATGCGCAACAAGAAACTGCCGCTCGTTGAGGATTTGCGCGACGAGTCGGATCACGAAGATCCGATTCGGCTCGTTATCACGCCCAAGTCGAAAAAGGTCGATGTCGAAGAACTGATGTCGCATTTGTTTTCCACGACGTCGCTGGAAAGAACGGTTCGCGTCAACATGAATATCGTGGCACTCGATGGACGACCACGGACGTTTAACCTGGTCGGCCTCCTTACCGAGTGGATCGGCTTCCGCAAAGATACGGTCAAGCGTCGCCTCAAGCACCGCCTGCAGATCGTAAGAGACCGTTTACACATCCTGGACGGTCTGTTAATTGCCTACCTGAGTATCGATGCCGTAATTAAAATAATTCGCACACAAGACGAACCGAAACCGGTTCTGATGAAGAAGTTCAAGCTATCAGATATCCAGGCCGAGGCAATCCTGAATCTGCGCCTGCGCAACCTGGCGAAACTCGAGGAAATGAAGATCACGGGCGAGCAAAAAGAACTGCATGCAGAGCGACTTGATCTCGAAGCAATCCTGAAGAGTGCGGCACGGTTGAAAAACCTGATCAAGGACGAAATCCTTGAAGACACTGAAGCCTATGGTGATGACCGCCGCACGACCATTATTGAGCGCGAGACCGCGCAGACCATGGATGAGTCACAGCTGGTCGCAAGCGAGCCAGTAACGATCGTCCTGTCGCAACGCGGCTGGGCGCGGGCGGCGAAAGGCCATGAAACAGACCCGTTCGCATTGAGCTACAAAACCGGTGACGCGTTCCTCGCCACAGCATTGGGCCGGAGCAATCAGCTGGCCATGTTCATCGACAGCACCGGTCGCGTCTACAGCGTTATCGCCCAGTCGCTACCCTCGGCTCGTGGTCAGGGCGAACCACTTTCAGGCCGATTCAAGCCGCCTGACGGTGCCGAATTTTGTGGCACGATGATCGGTGAGCCGAGCGACCGATGGCTGTTGGCAAGTGACGCCGGTTATGGATTTATCGCAACGCTCGAGGACCTCGTGTCGCGCAACAAGGCGGGAAAATTAATATTACGCGTGCCGGCGGGCGGCAAGGCGGTAGTACCGGCACCGGTACCACGTGATGCGGAATGCCTGATCGCAGCGGTCTCGTCCATCGGCCGGTTGCTGTGTTTTGAAATGGATGAACTCCCGGAACTCGCCAGGGGCAAGGGCAACAAGCTCATCAATATTCCGGGCAAAAAGTACAAGGAAGGCGACGAAAAACTGGTGGCAATGGCGGTCATCCAGGAGGATAGCAACCTGCAGGTACACACCGGCACGCGCATGATGACCCTGAAATGGGATGATCTCGATGGCTACTACGGCGAGCGCGCGTTACGCGGCAGAATGTTGCCCAAAGGCTGGCGGAAAGTGGAGCGCCTGTCGACGGAAGACTGACCGGTCCCGGTCGCTGATAGCCTGCAACGCGATCGGGAGCCTGTTGCCGTCTTGTAGACTGACGCGAACACTGCTATCAATCAGAAAAGAATTTCAGTTTTTTATTCTAATCGTGAGTGGCATCAATATGATGAAGAACACCCTGGTTGTGTCCAAGCTCCTTGTTTTCCTTTTCCTCGTCGCTAACTCAGGCTCAACATTTGCACAAAACGATGACGACGCTCGAAGCTTCGATCCGGAAGCAAGGTTGAAGGAGTTGGGAATTGTTTTGCCTAAGCCGCCGCAACCGGTTGCCAACTATGTGAACGGCGTGCGCACAGGCAACCTGATATTCCTGGCAGGCAAAGGGCCCAAGCGTGCAGACGGCAGCGAAATAATCGGTAAGCTTGGCGACGATGTCAGCATAGAACAAGGCTATGAAGCGGCACGCCTTACTGCCATAAATCAGCTGGCCGTATTGAAAGAAATGCTGGGTGACCTGAAAAAAGTGAAGCGCATCGTGAAGGTTCTGGGTATGGTCAATTCGGATCCGGCATTCGTGGAACAACCGAAAGTAATAAACGGTTTCTCCGACCTGATGGTGGCGGTTTTCGGCGAGAGAGGCCGGCATGCGCGTGCGGCAGTGGGAATGGCTTCTTTACCAAGAGGTCAGGCGGTTGAGATCGAATTAATCGTAGAAGTTGAAGATTAGGCCTGGTATTTCATGCGTATCCGCTATTAGCACCAACGTCATTGCGAGCCCGAAGGGCGCGGCAATCTCTTGACGCTGTTGTGTGGCTTCGTACTGAGCTGCTATAACCTTATAGAGGTTGCCGCGCCCTTCGGGCTCGCAATGACATCGATTCTTTCACTATCCAGGCGGGACTGAACTACACAGGAAACTAAAGACCATGAGAACTGCAAAAGATAAACTGGTTCGCTATTCATTTTTTCTGCTTGCCGGCCTGATTTCAATGCAGCTCGCGGCACAAACCAATCCGCTCTGGACGCAGAAAAAAGTAAAAAATTACTTGCCGCACATGACCGTCCCTGAAGTCGAGGCACTGCTGCAAAAATCCGACCTGGTGATCATCCCGGTCGCGTCTCTTGAACAACATGGCAACCATCTGCCAATCGGCACGGATTTTATTAACGGCGTGGAGCGGTGCAAGCTCATTGCCCAGGAGCGCGATATCCTGGTGGCGCCGGTGCTGATGGCCGGTCAGTCTCCGTATCACATGGGGTTTGCGGGGACGATTACGCTGCGTGCCGAAACCATACTCCAGGTTCACCTGGAGGCCGTGGAGAGCCTTATCCGGCATGGCTTCAAGCGCTTTATCATCATGAACGCCCACGGCGGTAACCGGGCCATATCGACCTTGCTGGTGGATCAGATTAACCAGACGACTGCTGGCGTTGCGGTCAGTTTCGGTGCCGCAATCAGGCCGTTTATGGAGCCGGAAAGCGCTGCACCCAGTACTGTGCTGGACCGGCATGCTGGTACCGGAGAGACTTCCAGTTCGTTGTACCTGATGCCTGACCTCGTTCAACTGGATAAAGCGGTCGCTGCCGAATTGACGTTGCCGGCGCACCTGGAAGCCATGCTGCCGGAGGTGATCGCAGGAGAGCCTACCGCATTAATGCTGTTCCTTGCCGAAGGACTGAAGGCGGAGGAAACGGGCAAGAAAACGTCTTCCGCCGAGATGTCGACAACCGGAGTCTGGGGTGAGCGGGATCCTAAAGAAGGCAGCGCGGCGCGCGGGGCGGATGTCACCGGTAAAACAGTTAGTGCTGCAGTGAAGTTTATAGATCGGTGGAATGAGTTTGTAGACGCCCAATAGCACCACCGTCATTGCGAGCCCGCAGGGCGTGGCAACCTCTTGACACTTTAGCGGGTCTCCATTCTGCACCACCTCAACCTGATAGAGATTGCCGCGCCCTGCGGGCTCGCAATGACGTCTGTTTTTTCTGCGGTGTCTGTGACTGTTTGTGCGGTAATGTCTGAGTTAATACAACTACGATGCCTGCGATTTCTTGGTATCCACTTTTCCGGATTCGATCTCCATCTCAACCGTTGGCTCGCTGCCCGGTTGTGGCATTTCTACGGTCGGCTCCGCTCCCGGCTGTGGCATTTCGACAGTCGGTTCATTACCCGGCTGCGGCATCCTGGCCGTTAGTTGCGGATTCACGCCGGTGTCTTCGAGATCGTCAATTTCGTCATCGAGCGAGGCAATCTCTGTTGGCATGTCGTCCTCCAACACGGCTTCGGTTTGCGTGGCGTCGGCCACACTCGGCAACTTTGATGTCACCTCACTCGAATCGCTCTCGTCCAGGCGCAATGCCAGGTCGATTGCCGCCTGTTCGATTTCCCCATTCATCGCCAGGGTCGCGGTGTATTCGTCCTGGTAGTCCTGCTCCAGGGCCTGGATGCCGACTGGTTTGTTGAGCGTAAATTCGTTGCCATCCGCTTCACTTCCAGGCGGGGCACCCACCTGGACTGCCATCAGGTCTTTGGCCGTCAGGTCATCGCCACCCAGCGCCTGTTTGGTCGCATCAACGATCATCGACAGATCGTATTCAGCGCTTGCGTCGGTCGCTGGCGCCTCTTCACTGTCGAGGATAGAGTCCTCGATTCGATGGTTTGGTGGAATGATGTCTGTGGGCAGTTTTTCCGGTGCTTCTGGCGCCTCCTCGGGCAACTCGAGATCCATGGCGCTTTCCGTTTCACCCGTGGTTGAGGCTGAAAAACCAAAGTCCTGCGCTACATCGACATCGGAAACATTCTGCAAGCCCGTGCCGATGCCGAGATCGGCGTCAAGCGAGATCGACTGCGAGCTGATCATGCTGTCGTCAAGCTGGAAATCAACATCGGCAACGATGCTTTGCTCGCCGTTACCAGGGTAGGTTTCGTCAGCGCCCAGAGGGTCGAAGTCGCTGAGTACCTCAACTTCATCGGTCAGGTCATCATCAAGTTGCTCGGTTGGGTCCTGGATTGGGGCGGAACCGAAACGTGCTTTGATCCTGCGGCCGAAAAAGAGTACCAGGCCGAATAACACACCAAGACCTGCTCCACCAATCCAGACCAGCCATGATTCCGTGCTGTCGCCGGCTGTATCGGCGCTGGGTAAACTCACGACCGGCGCTGCCCGAACTGTTATTTCAGGTTCGACCACGACATCTCCAGCCGTGCTGTCTGCGCCATCTGTTGATGTTGTGGAGATGTTGTCACCGATTACAACGTCACCCGGACGAAGATCGGCGGTATTTTCTGCAACGTACTCTGGTGCTGCTGCCATTGTTTCGACTGGCGCTGCTGCGGCAACTTCCGCTTCTTCAACGGCATCAACAATCGGTGTTGCGGGAACGCGGGCCTCTTCAACCGCAGCCGGTTCTTCAACCACGACTTCTTCAACAACTGCAGCGACAGGAGCAATCCCGGCAACCGCTGATGCCACAACGGGCTCGGCAACTTCTGCCGGCAACGCATCAGCGGCGGTTTGTGGCGTAGTGTCGCCTGCGACAGCGCTGGAATTATCGTCGCTCGTGGCGGCAGCGCTCAGCGCTGCTGCGGATTCGGCAACAACGCCCGCACCCAGGAAGTCCGGAATTGCAATCCAGATACCGGCAGTCAGCCGGTTGATGTCATGGTCGGTAAAAGCGTCCGGATTGGCGGCCAAAATTGCATCGGCTGCAGGGCGGAGCGCGGTCTGGCGATTCTGGATGCGTGTCGCGATACCGAACAACGAGTCACCCGGCTGTACGAAATACTGACTGTTTGTAGCAATCGGTGACTGGTCAACCGAGGCAGCAACTGCGGTTTGTGCGGGTGACGATTGAACGGGCATTGGTGTCGGGGTCGGTTTCGCCGTTGTAACCGGTGTGACAACCTGCGGTTTGCTGGCCGCGGCGACGACATTAGCCGGTGGTGCCGATGGCGCTGCCGGTGCAGCGTCGGCCACCATTTGCCGGCCGCCAACCGGCAGTCCAGGGTCGATCATCAATGTGTAGTCACGAGCCAGTTGTGCCGTGTACGGGCAGTTTACGGTTACGCGCATACCGAGGGCTGGTTCGCGGATCGGTAAATTCCCGGTCAGCACGATGGTGCCTGCTGTAACTGAAATGCGGGCTTTGCTGATCGAAGGAATGCCACTGGCCATGACGCCGGGGCGCAAGGAGATGCAATAGTCGAATATTTGCTCGTTGGGGTTCAGTGTGTAGGCAATGCTTGCGCGTAGTGGCTGGCCCAGTTTCGACTCTATCTTGATGTCGCCAAGTTCCAGCGCAGACGCTGAGCAGGCGACAAAGCCACTGCCAATTGCCAGCAGAACCTGCTGCGCAATCCGTTTTGCGCCCGATGGTCCAGTGCGGCCAGTGTTCTTATGTCCAGTTGTTGCATTCACAGCTTGATACCCCGGTTTCCAGTAAATCCTGCTTTCTGCGGTCTGGCAGACGAGCGAAAAACTCGCATACACAGTGAGATAACCAGACTAGGCAGCCACTTCTGTGCTGTAAACGTACCTCTTCTATGTTTTCAAAATAAACTGGCATAATCCGGGATCAGGTGACAAAACTGTGAACGGGATCACACGTTTTGGTCGGGGGTAATTGACCTGCGAGGAATTTACGCAGCGAGCGGCAGCGCCGATGGATTAGCGGCTGATCGCCTCCAGCGTGGTACGAACCGCACTGACCTGTTCCTGCAACACAACTTCGGGCTCGTGCACGTAGTGTCCCTGCATGAAATGCACGCCGAGTTGAAACAGTACGGCCATGGCATTGGCGTTTTCCACGCGCTCGGCAATGGTGACGATGTCTCTTTGAACCGCCGCTGCCGCAAGTCGCCTGACTGACTCCTGCATTGCAGTGTCTGTGGTCAACGTGTGCATGAGCTCGCCATCGATCTTGATGTAATCGGGCTTGAGCAAATCCAGGATCTGGAAACGATTCTTGTCGACACCATAATGCTCCAGTGCGAAGTTAACACCCAGCTTGCGCAAGGCATCCGTCATTTTCTTGGTTTCTTTAATATACTTCGCCGCTTGCTGTTCCGGAATCTGGATACAGATTTTCGCCGGGTCAACTTTGTGATTCTCGAATTCTTTCTTCATCCAGCCCGGTACCGTCGCGTCCTGCATCGACTGACGGCAAAGCCTGACAAAGACTCTTTCGACATCATTCTCCACGCAGTACGCAATCGATGCTGTGGTTATCCAGCGGTCAATGGCCTTCATCAGATTATTGCGCTCTGCGGCCGGAATGAAATCGGTCGGCAAAATCGCGCTACCCTGATCGTCGAGCATGCGCACCAGCATGTCGCACATCGGACCTGCGTCGCTGCGCAGTCCTGCGATTGGCAGCTGCGCCAGCTGAAAACGATTTTCCGTCAGTGCCGCCTTGATGCGTTTGACCCAAATGGCATCGTATTTCTGCAGGCGTGTATCTACATCCTGTGCTTCATTCAGGAAGACGGCATTGCCACCTTGCGACTTGCCGGATTTATGGGCCGCAACGACAGCCGCAACCATTTCATCGAGGCTGCCATAGATGCCGGTAATACCAATAACGCCGACGGTGCAGGTTAGTTGCACTGTCTGTTCGCCTACCTTGAAGGTGTGCGCCTGCATGTGATCGACTAGCTGTTGTCCCCATACCTCCGCGTCACGTTCGTTGCCGCGTTCGAGCAATGCCATCAGGACAGTGCCCTCAAAACGCCCGGCAATATCACGTGGATGCATTCTCTTGCGCATTTCCTCGGCAAACTGCGCCAGTATTTCTTCTGAATCGAGAAAGCCGATTTTGCCGGAGATTTCTGAAAAATCGTCTGGTTTGATGTAGACCAGGGCATGCAAACCAGACTTCGGCTTGCGCTTGAGGCGCTTGGTGATGCGTTCGAGAAACTGAGCACGATGAAATAACAACGTTGTCGGGTCGCGTTTTAATGCTTCATGCACGAGCTTCGTTGGTTCTTCAGGTGCCCTCGCCGGTGGCGCGATGCGAATTTGCACGTACGGCCCGTCATCGAAATCGGTTAGCTGAAAACCAAGCTCCAATGTGGCCGCATCGCCTTCTCCCACGCGCGACTTGACGATCAGTTGCTCACCCTGTTGCCACTTGCCATGGGTAGTCGCAATGATCGCGCCTTTGATCGCCGCCTGAGATTCATCGAGAAAACTGTCCATCAGCGGCAAGCCCAGCACTTCTTCCTTTTCCTTTGCCTGAAAAAGATCAAGCCAGGCCTGATTGATCTCAATGACGATGCCTTCCTGGATGTAAGCGATGGGGCTGCTTGAGCCCTGCATGAAGGCATTGAGTTGCTTGCGGTATTCAGTCGCGGAATTGAGCGTGGAGTTCAACGCGCGCTCCACGCGAAATGCCCGCAGCTCCCGGTTGACCACCGCCTGCAGGCGTGCTTTTTTTGTGGTGGATACAAGATCGCAGGCGCCGGCTTTCATCGCCTCAATAATGGAGTTTTCGTCCGCGGATTCGCACACGGCAATAACCGGCACTTCCGGAAAAAACGCATCTTTTTGCTTGATAACCTGGCGGATCGAGTCGGGGTATTCGTCACCGTTGAGGATGATCAACTCGACAGATTCACTGCGCAAAACATCGGCGAACTTGTTGGGATTCTCGATCCAGTGGCAATGCGCGGCATGTCCGGCGTCGCGCAGAGCGCTATTCACGAGTTCCACATCGTCCTGGCTTGCGGACAAAACGGCTATCGAAATACTGTGTCGCTCGTTCAAATCGCGGTCCTTGAGATAAGTACGTGCATTGATGTCAGATATTTTGTAAACAACGATCGAGTCTATACAAGCGTATGGGCGGAGTCCCTCTTGCCGTGTCAAAACCGTGACGGGAATCAATAAATTGATCGATCCGTCCAAAATTAAGTTCCGTAACCGCATCCCGGCGGGGGAAGTTCACTGAGTGCAGGACGTGCAGGCGCTAATTCTTGGCCAAAAGCTTATCGTGAGCGCCGATCACGGGTATCATTCCGGCCGCCCGCCGGATTATGTCGTCTACCGGGCCCAATCAGATTGAAAATGCTTGCCGACCACGATGTCGGCCCAGGTAGCCAAATGGCCAATTACAACACCAATGAATTTCGTTCAGGACTGCGCATTATTATTGACGGCGATCCCTGGTTTATTGTGGAAAATGAATTCGTAAAACCTGGCAAGGGCCAGGCGTTCAATCGTGTCCGCATCAAGAATCTCAAGACCGGCAAGGTTGTCGACAAAACGTTCAAGTCAGGCGAGAGTGTTGAAGCCGCCGACGTGGTCGACACTGACATGCAGTATCTGTATGCGGATGGGGAGTTCTGGCACTTCATGGTAGCGGATACATTCGAACAGTATGCAGCAGACGCGAAAGCGGTCGGCGATGCCAAAAAATGGTTGAAGGAACAGGATGATTGCCAGATTACGTTGTGGAACGACACGCCAATTGTGGTGACGCCACCAAATTTTGTCGAACTTGAAATCGTAGAAACTGATCCAGGCGTTCGCGGCGACACGGCGAGCGGCGGCGTAAAGCCGGCGACACTTGCGACCGGTGCGGTGGTGCGGGTGCCATTATTTGTCGTGCAGGGTGAAGTTATTCGCGTCGATACGCGATCCGGCGAGTACGTTTCCCGCGTTAAATAAAGTTTTGCAGGTCGTCTCGCTGGCGCTCGAGTAGCCGGACGAAACAGGCGCAAACCAATTCCAGGCCGCGTTGATCGTCGATGCTGAATCGACGCTTGTGCGGACTGTCGACATCGAGTACGCCAATGACCCGACCTGCCGATATCAGCGGCACAACCAGCTCCGATACGGATGCCGGATCACAGCTGATGTGCCCGCTGAATTCGTTCACGTCTGCAACCAGCAACGATTCCATGCGCTGCGCAGCGCGGCCACAGACACCCTGACCCAGCGGTATTCGCACACAGGCGGGTTTTCCCTGGAATGGGCCGAGCACCAGTTCGCTGCCACGCAGCACATAAATTCCCAGCCAGTTGAGACGCGGAATTTCTGCGAATAACAGGCCGACCAGGTTGGCGCTGTTCGCCAGCAGGTCGGTTTCATCTTCGAGCAGCGCATCGAGCTGCCTGGCCAATAATTCGTAGTTAACGGTCACTTTTTCAGATCGATCCGTTGCATGCAAAAGTGCTGGTGGCTTGAATGTCATTCACATCCTCGTTAATCATGAACAATCGATCAAATCCGACGGCTACGCCGGCGCAGGGTGGCAACCCCGCACGCAGCGCTGCGATCAGGTTCTCATCAATATCGGGAACAGGCAATCCCTGCGCGCGACGTGATTGCTGATCGTGCTGGCAACGCGCAAGTTGTTCGTCCGCATCTGTCAGTTCCACATAGCCATTGGCCAGTTCGACTGAACCGTAGAACAACTCGAATCGATCGGCGAGATGCTTGTCGTCCGGGCAATGGCGTGCCAGCGCCGCCTGGCTTGCGGGGTAATGATGCAGCACGGTTAATCGATCAGCCGCAAATGTATGGACAACCTTGCTTGCGAGCAGCAGGTCGAGCCACGCGTCCCGGTTTTCGCCAAGCGTGCGTTTGAGGCTTTCATCCGCATTGGCAGCAATGGCGAGCGAATCAATGTCCGCCGTGAACGGGTTCAATGACAAAGCGCTTTGAAATGCTTCTGCATAACGAATGAACCGGGCATCAGCACTGATTCGCTCCCGCAGCAGCAAATTCAATACCAGGTCGATGGTGTCCTGCATGATGTCCTGCAGTCCGAAATTCAGCCGATACCATTCGATCATCGTGAATTCCGCCAGGTGGTGTCGGCCGGACTCGCCATCCCGGAAGACCTTGCAAACCTGGTAGATATCCGGGTAGCCAGCTGCCAGCAGCCGCTTCATGAAGTGTTCCGCTGAGGTCTGTAAATAGAGTGCCGGTTTATTCACGGGCGCAGCGGTTATGGATTCAATATGCGGGTCTGTGACGGTGTGGGCTGACAATGCGGGCGTATCCACCGCGAGAAGTTCTCGTTCACGAAAAAAGTCGTGCGTGCTCTGCAGCAAGTCCGCCCGGCGGGCCGCCAATCCCGGATCGATATTGGGCTGCCAGCTTGCGCCACTCATGCTTTTTGCAGGTTGCCGATTGCCTGGCCCATGCGGACTTTTGTGCCGCTTGCCAACGCGGATAAATCCGCGCAAGAACCGGGTGGTAACAAGACGATGACGGTTGAACCCATATTGAACCAGCCGATCAGGTCGCCTTTATCCAATCGTGTTGAGATTCCAGTCCTGGCAATATCAATATCGTCGACAACACCTTTTATTCGCGGTCGCAAATCGCCGCTCCAGCGTGTGCTGATGCTGCCAACGTTGAGCGCGCCGACGAGTATGACGACAAGCGGCCCATAGTCTGTAGTGAAGTGACAGATTAATCGCTCGTTACGCGTAAACAGGTTCGGCAGGCAGGCGACGGTGGCTTCATTGACGCTGAACAAATCGCCGGGAACGTAACGTGCCGCGACCAGCGCTCCGGCGAGCGGACTGTGTACCCGATGATAGTCGCTCGGAGACAGATAGATCGTCGCAAATGTGCCATCGATGAATTTATCCGCATCATCGATGTCGGTCGCCAGCAAATCGGTA
>Ga0209987_10000751_pt1 | contig 17131 bp, 15 predicted proteins | sample N074metaG_FD_182134 | JGI IMG/M metagenome (GOLD analysis project Ga0209987, IMG submission 182134) | Deep subsurface microbial communities from Kermadec Trench to uncover new lineages of life (NeLLi) - N074 metaG (SPAdes) (version 2) | ecosystem: Environmental > Aquatic > Marine > Ocean trench... | reverse complement strand
CCTGCGCCGTACGCAGGCTCAAAAGCGAATTCATTAACCGGACCCGCTCGCGCCAGTAAATTTCTCTTTGCTCAGTGCTCAACTGTGCATCCGGGTGATTCAGCATGTAATCAATGGCTCCAATGTGATCCTCGAGATTAGAGATCGTCGCCGCCGTGCTCGCCCGCACGAGACTCGGCTGTCCCGGCAACGCCCGCAAACTGCGCTCAATCTGTTGCGAGCGCACCATTAACGCATTCAATTGCTGGCCACGAGCGTTGCCCGCCAATACCTCGTTCGAGGGCACCGTCGGAAAACTTCGCTCGTTGCCCTCAAGCAACGACGTAACGGGAACATTGAGCACGGCCAGGACAACTGCCGCAGCCAGACCGGCGCCCAAAAACCAGGTCCTGCGTTCAATCGCCTTTGGCTTGAACAAGCCCTCGGCACGCGCTTGTTCCTCGATACGCTGCCATACGGCGCGTGGCGGCATGGTGTCCTCAAGGGCACCGAGAGACGTTTGCAAAATTTCGCGTTCTGCAACGCTTAGACCGCAATTCATCTTCTCATCCTGTTGCTCATTACTCTCTGTCATCGTCTTTCACTCATGTTTCGATCTCAGCAACTTCCCAGCACCGATCCCTGCATTGCTGCAGTTGAATTATCCCGCTCAAGCTGCGCATCGAGCATTGGTCTCAGTCGAAGATACGCCCGTGACAACTGCGACTTTGAAAAACTCTCCGTCTTGCCCATCAAACCGGCGATTTCCTTGTGCGTAAATCCCTCGACATCGTGTAGCCAGACAACCGCACGACTAACCGGGGGCAGGTTACCCAGCGCCGCATCCAGATCCATGGCCTGCTCCGGCTGGGCGGGATTACCTTGTCGTTGCGTTCCGGCTGGCGCCGCATCTTCCCAGTCATCATCCAGGCTCTGACCCCTGCTGTGCCAGGCAGAGCGCAGGAACATGAGCGCCTTGGAAATCGCGATGCGCCGGATCCACATGCCAAGCGGTGCTTCACCGCGGAACCCGGCGATGCTGCGAATAACCTGTATGAAGGTGTCCTGCAGCAAGTCCTCAGCATTGGCCGGCACTCGCGTAAATCGCAGGCAAACGGAATACACAGGGGCGCAATAGGCACGGTAGATAATCTCGTGCGCCTTGGCGTCACCTTTGGACGCCCGCCGCACAATTGCCGGATCGATCTCGATGTCTGCAAACTTGCTCATGTCTCGGCTCTTATGATGCGCCTTGCCCGGAAAAGGTCGCAGATAATTGTCATTATAGTGTGGCAGCACCGCAATGCCGCGCCTATACTAGCCGCCTTCCAGCTGGGGCAAGTCTCCTGGCCGGAATCAAAAGGTTGCCGGGATGGCGGAACTGGTAGACGCGCCGGACTCAAAATCCGGTTTCTTTACGGAAGTGGGGGTTCGATTCCCCCTCCCGGCACCAACACTCAATCCTCAACGGATAATCACTACTTACCCGATGAAATTCTGCTCAGACTGCGGCGAACCGGTAAGCCGTAAAACCCCGGCCGGAGATACGAAGGATCGCTGGGTTTGTGATGCCTGTGGCATCGTTCATTACCAGAACCCGAAAATCGTTGTTGGCTGCGTGCCCGAGCGCGATGGCAAGATACTGTTGTGCAAACGCGCGATAGAACCCCGGCATGGCTACTGGACCGTCCCGGCGGGCTTCATGGAACTGGGCGAAACGCTGGCAGGCGGTGCGGCACGAGAAACGCTCGAAGAAGCCTGTGCCGAGGTCAGGATTGGTCATATGTTTGCCGCTGTCGATGTCGTCGAGGCGGGTCAGGTGCACGTGTTTTTCACGGCAGCGCTGGTAAGTGATTTCGCCGCTGGCGATGAGTCTCTCGAGGTTGCCATGTTTGCGAAAAAGGATATCCCCTGGGACGAGATTGCCTTTCGCAGCGGTACGTTCGCCTTAAAGAAATACCTGGAAGATGCGGGCGAAAATAACGGCGTGCATCTGCACGAAATCAGCTTCCGCAAAGGTCGCGACTAGTGGTCCAACAAGGTAGTGCTATGAGTCTATTGGGAATTCGCCGTGGCGCCGGAGAGATCACTCTCCTCGAGTGAAGCGAGTGCCTCGCTTAACTGCATCGGCGGCAGGTAACCGCTGAACAACGTGCCATCCTCCGCCACGATGGCGGGTGTGCCACGCAATCCAATATCCTGACCCAATGCATAATGCGTGCTGATTATCGATGCGTCGCACTTGTTCGATTCAAATGTCTGGTCGAGCTTTGCCTGCGTGATTGCCTCACGGCGATTTATCTGCACACCATACCTGTCAGCTTTCGTCCAGGACGGCGAAGCCGGGCCACTGCGTGGATACAGGAAATAGCGCACCTGAATGCCCTCCGCCAGGTACTGATCTATCTGGCTGTGCAATCGGCGGCAATAGGTGCAGTCAACATCGGTAAATACTGAAACCGAGTATTTGATTTCGTTCGGCGTGAAGATAATCACATCTTCGTCTGCTACAGACGACATCATCGCAGCGCGGGCCTCATTTCTGCTTTTCTCAGACAGGTTGACCTGCCGATCAAGATCAATCATGTCACCCTGCAGCAGGTAACGACCATCCGCGGAAATATAGGCCACGATCGCACCACGGCGAACTTCGTACCAGCCCTCAATCGGGCTCGCAAACACATGCTCTTCTTCAACGCCTGAAAACAAACCCGAGACTGTTTCCCGAACATGCTGGAGTTCCGCCGACACCTCTTCTGCCGTCGCGGGCGCAACGAGGAAAAGCAGGGTTGCTGACAGCATTACGCTGATTCGCAGGAAGACGTTTTTCATTAATGATTCCTTTTGCAATGCCGGTTCACCGGCATGCCACATGGTGTAACGAGATTGGACCGTCATAACGATATCCGGTTCCACCCGGCGCGAGCTCGGGCCGCGTTATTGCGCTAGCGCTATCAGCCATCGGTTCACGGCAAAATGCGCCGCGATTGTAACAAAGAAGACCGGGGGTTTCGGTCATTTGTTACGCCATGTGATTTCGTGGCAGGCGCTCAGCCGCGCGGGTGATGCTGGCCGTGCAGGTCCTTGAGCCTTTCCCGCGCTACGTGTGTGTAGATCTGTGTCGTGGAAAGGTCGCTGTGACCTAACAAAAGCTGCACCACGCGCAGATCCGCACCACGATTGAGAAGGTGTGTTGCGAAGGCATGCCGCAGGCTGTGCGGCGACAAATCCTTGTCGATACCGGCCTTTTGCGCGTAACGCTTGATGATGTGCCAAAAGGCCTGGCGTGTCATACGATCGCCACGGCGTGTTGGAAACAGGTAATCAGTCTGGCGCTCAAGCAAAATTTCCATGCGCGGACCATCGATGAAATCCCGCAGCCAGCGCTGCGATTCATCACCCAACGGTATCAGTCGTTCGACATCACCCTTGCCGATGATGCGTAAAACGCCCTGGTTGAAATTGACCTGCGACTGTTTGAGATTGATTAATTCGGAGACTCTCAGTCCCGTAGCGTAGAGCAACTCGAGCATGGTGCGATCGCGATGGCCCAAAGGCTCATCGGTGTTCGGCGCATGCAGCAATCCATCGACCTCATCTTCGGTGAGCGTTTTCGGCAACGAACGACCGATTCGTGGCATTGCTATATCTGCAGTCGGATCAGTGTCGCGCAAACCCTCGCGCATGATGTAGCGATAGAAACGGCGAAAGCTTGAGAGTTGCCTGGCGGTAGAGCGCGGTTTCGCGCCATTTTCAACACGACCCGCAATGAATTCCAGCAGGTCTGCTTTCTCGGCGCCCTCGATCGCGATATTTTTCTCTGCGAGGCCGCGCGCCAACGTCATCAGATCGGCGCGATACGCGCCCAATGTATTGGGCGACAGACCACGTTCGGTCCAGATCGCGTCGAGGAAGCGGTCAATCAGTACTTCCAGATTCTGTTTCGGCTTGTCGTTAATGTCTGTCTGACCTGTCGTCATAGTGTCCATCATCTTGCAGACCGTCCCTGGTTTGCCTGTAAATTCTGACCGTACTTTTACGACGGCTGACTGTTAGCATGCACGAACGACGCTGCAGCTCCGGCGTGCCCTGTCAACGTTGCAAATCCGGGCAAACTGATCGCCAGGCAACGGTTTTTCCAAGGAATTGAGTATGATCAGCCACAGTCGACACCGGCGTGACCGCTGTCACAAATCCTTCAGGGCATTAACATAAAGTGACCTGCATCACAGTCAGGATCGTGATCTCCAACCCGCCAGGGAGCAGGCGCTCTTGAAGGTTTCGGGCTAAGCAGTGATCGCCTCGACGCCTTCGGCCCCAACGGGGCCTGTTCGCTATTTATACGGCATTTATTGCTGGCTCGAGTTCCTGGTGTGTCTGTTTTTCGCCATCCTGTCTGCCTTGCTGGTCCCGGGCCTTGCGCGCAGACGACGCTGGGTGGCCGCATGCTCGCGCATGGTATTCAGGCTGGCCGGCATCCATGTAACGGTCCGGGGCTATGAAAACCTGCCCAGCGGGCACAGCATCGTGGTCGCCAATCACGCCAGTATTGTTGATGGCGTATTACTGCAGGGTTTCCTGCCAGCGCGATTTTCATTCGTAATAAAAGGCGAGATGCAGCGCGTTCCCGGGGTCAGTTTTCTCATGCGCCGTATTGGCTCGAGGTTCGTGGAGCGCTTCGACGCCTCCGGCAGCGCCAGGGATGCCCGGCAATTGTTGCGCGCCGCAAGTGCCGGAGAATCACTGACATTCTTTGCAGAGGGAACCGTTATCGGCAAGCCCGGACTCAGTCGGTTTCGCGCCGGTGCATTTGCCGCTGCCATCAACGCCAAGGTGCCAGTAGTGCCGCTGGCAATATCCGGGTCCCGGCAGGTCCTGGCCGCTCATACGTTGCTGCCACGACACGGCCCTGTACGCATTGATATCCTCAATCCCGTTGAGCCCGCACATCCGGCATTCGGCAACAGCCGGGAGCTGGCTGAACTGTCCCGACAACGCATTCTGCAGATCCTGGACGAACCGGATTTGCTGGCAGAAGCAGCTGCCGAACAAAGGAATCTCTAAGGACTGCCAGTTTTTGGAGATTCCTTAAATCTACCTGGTTATTGGCGTTGCACGTTGGCCCGGGATACGGGAAAGTAGCACTCCAATTTTGCCCGACCTACGGACATCCAAGCAAATGCATAGTGACCCTGTCGTCATCGTCGCCGCACGCCGCACGCCAATGGGCGCATTTCTCGGCGCGCTCAGCCCGGTCAGCGCGACTGACCTCTCCGCCGCAGCCAGCCGTGCAGCGATAGAAGATGCCGGCCTTGATCCGGCAGCGCTCGACGAAGTCTTGCTCGGCTGCGTGTTACCGGCAGGCCTCGGCCAGGCGCCGGCCCGTCAGGCGGCACTCGCAGCAGAAGTTCCTGTTGGCGTGCCCTGCACCACGATCAACAAGGTTTGCGGTTCCGGGATGAAAACCACGATGTTAGGTTACGACCTGATAAGGGCCGGCAGCGCCGCCATCGTATTGACCGGCGGTATGGAATCGATGAGCAATGCGCCCTATTTGATGCCCAAAGCCAGGTCGGGCTATCGTATGGGCCACCAGGAAGTTCTCGATCACATGTTTTTCGATGGTCTGCAAAATCCTGCCGATGGCAACATGATGGGGCACTTTGCAGAGCTGACCGCGGAAAAATACGGCTTTTCCCGTGCCGAGCAGGATGCGTTCGCCATCGCCTCAGTCACCCTTGCCAGGGAGGCCATCGCACAAGGTCGATTCAAGAATGAAATCGCGCCAGTGACGGTCAGGACCCGCAAAAGCGAGCATGTCGTCATCGAGGACGAAAGCCCGGGCAAGGTTGATATCGACAAGATCCCGAATTTGCGGCCCGCATTCAAGAAGGACGGTACCGTGACTGCCGCCAGCTCATCGTCGATTTCTGACGGTGCCGCGAGCCTGATACTGATGCGCGAAAGTCACGCGCGAGAGCAGGGAATAAAAGTATTGGCAGGAATCGTCGGGCATTCCGCTTTTGCGCAGGAGCCGGAATGGTTTACAACCTCGCCGGTTTTTGCGATTAAAGCACTGCATGAACAACTTGGCTGGGATCCTGACTCAACAGATTTGTATGAAATCAATGAAGCATTCGCCTGTGTAACGATGGCCGCTGTGAAAGATCTTGGCATCGATGCAGAAAAAGTCAACGTCAACGGCGGCGCCTGCGCGCTTGGACATCCGATCGGTGCATCCGGCGCGAGAATCCTGGTCACACTGATACACGCATTACATGAAAAAGGCGGTGGCAAGGGTATCGCCTCGTTGTGCATCGGTGGCGGTGAGGCGGTCGCGATCGGTATCGAAGTCGATTAATCAGCAACAGCAAACAACAAACGGAGAACGAAATGAAACTCGCTGCAGCGAAAGCAGTAATCAGCGGTGGCGCATCCGGCCTCGGATTTGCGACAGCCAGACATGTCATCGATGCCGGGGGGCAGGTCGCATTGCTCGACGTTAACGATGAACAAGGTAAAAAGAGCGCAGCCGAACTTGGTGAGCGGGCAACCTACCTCCATACGGACGTATCCGATGAAGAACAGGTAAAGGCAGCGGTCGAAAACGCCACTGCATTTATGGATGGCATTACGCTGGCTGTAAATTGCGCCGGTGTCGTCGGCGCAGCTCGCGCACTCGGTCGCGAAGGAACCATGCCGGGAGAGTTTTTCGCGAAGACAATTTCAATCAACCTGGTCGGCTCATTCATGGTCGCCAAGGAAACCGCCAATGTCATGCAAAACAACGAAGCGAATGATGATGGCGAGCGTGGCGTAATTATCAGTACCGCATCTGTCGCAGCATTCGAAGGTCAGATCGGCCAGGCCGCCTATTCCGCCTCAAAAGGCGGATTGGTCAGCATGGCCTTGCCACTGGCACGTGAGTTCGCGCGCATCGGTGTGCGTGTCAACACCATCGCCCCGGGAATTTTTATGACACCGATGGTCGCCGGTATGACGGAGGAGTTACAGCAATCTCTCGGCGCCCAGGTACCATTCCCGCCACGCCTCGGACGACCTGAAGAGTATGCAGACCTGGTCGCCAGCATCTACAACAACTGCATGATCAATGGTGAAGTGATTCGCCTGGACGGTGCGATCAGGATGCAGCCCAAATAATACTCAGGCGGCCTGCGCGTTAGGTTTGCACTGCGTACAAAGACGGGGGCGGGCGACATTTTTTGTCAAGCTCTGCGATATGCTCTTCGCACATTCTGCTGTATCGCCGGCTGAATTCGCTGCCGCCGTAAATATAAGCGCGCTCAAACCAGTGTCTTGCGTCGACAAAAAAGTCCTTTTTCTCACACGCGGACATTTGCCCGTCGCCGTTGTAATGACCACTGGCGAGCAGGTAGTGAAAACGACCAATTTGTTCGCATTCGCTTATGGAAACAGGAATCTTCATAGCAGAGTCACCAATGTGAATCACATGATCCGCATGATGCTGAAAGCGACACAACACATCTTGTCAATTGACACCAGATCCTGGTCAATTCAACGCACCAGAACCGCGGCATATGGCGTCTCGGCATAACTTTGGCGTTGCGACGAAAATCATTTCTCCGCAGACTCCTGCATTGAAGAAAGAACAACCCCGGGCAATTGTTTGACGTATTGACCGAAATTCACAGTCGGTTCCTCGCTACATCTCCATTAACAAGCGATCAAGTTGCTCGCGCACCTGCTTGTCCCACAGTTCCGCTACCGTTTGTCCTGCAGGCAGATCAGTCCAGCCGCGGACCCAGGCGATATCGCCATCCGTACCAACGATCATCAGTCCCGGTATAAAGCGGATACCATAGTCATCGGCAATCGCATCGCCGTCAGTAACCGCGGTTAGCGAAAAGCCCAGCCCTTCGATATAAGCAGCCGGATCGCCCTCGCCTTTTTCCCGCGCATTGATCGCAACTATATTCACCTTATCGGCGCCATAGTCTTCCTGTATGCCGGCCAGGTGGGGCATAAACGCTTTGCAATAACCACACCAGGTCGCCCAAAAAATAAGCACCGTAGGTTTGCCAGCTATCATCTGCGGAAAACTCAGCGCGTCACCGGAAAAATCAGTGGCATCCCAGGCAGGTGCAACATCACCAGACTCAATAGCAATAGCCGGCGCTGTCATGCCCAGCAAAATCAGCATAAAAATAACGTGTTTCAACATCGTGCCCCCGATTAAAAGAAAATTGGCGCCTTGCGCATGCATCTTTGCGCCGGGCAGTTTACAGCAATTTTTAAGTACTACATTCCCGAATAGTTCGGCCCGCCACCACCTTCAGGAACAGTCCAGACAATATTCTGTTGCGGGTCTTTAATATCGCATGCTTTGCAGTGTACGCAATTCTGCGCATTAATCTGAAATGCCGGCTGATCATTTTCCATTACGATTTCATAAACGCCTGCCGGACAATAGCGTTGCGCCGGCTCATCAAATTGCGGCAGGTTATAAGACACCGGGATCGAATCGTCCTTGAGTTTCAGGTGCGATGGCTGGTCTTCTTCGTGATTGGTACTGGAAAGGAAAACCGATGAAAGCCTGTCGAAACTGATGACGCCATCGGGTTTGTCGTACTCAATTACTCGCGCATCGCTCGCTTTTTTCAGGGAGTCGTTGTCGGCGTCTTGATTTCGCAACGTGATCGGCAGCTTGCCACGAAAAATATTCTGCTCAACGAAAGCAAAAGCGGCGCCGAATAAAGTACCCAACTTGTGTAGTGCCGGGCCGAAGTTTCGCGCCCGATAGAGTTCTTCGAACACCCAGGATTGTTTCACGGCGTCGTCTAACGAGGTCACTTGCTGATCATCAGCGAGTGTCGCGTAGATGTTTTCCGCTGCAAGCATGCCAGTCTTGATCGCGATGTGTGCGCCCTTGATCTTGGCCCCATTCAGGAAACCCGCGTCGCAACCGACCAGCATGCCACCGGGGAAACTGAGTTTCGGCAACGATTGCAGGCCGCCCTTATTGACGGCGCGCGCCCCGTAGGCAATGCGCTTGCCACCCTCCAGGTACTGGCGAATCTTCGGGTGTTGCTTCCAGCGCTGGAATTCATGAAACGGAGAGAGGTGTGGATTCTGATAGTCCAGCGCGATGATGAATCCTGCGAACACCTGGTTGTTGGCGGCATGATAAAGAAAGCCACCGCCTTCTGTTTTATTGTCCAGCGGCCAGCCCAGCGTGTGCACGACGATGCCTTCTTCGTGTTTTTGCGGATCGATCTCCCAGATTTCTTTCAAGCCGATGCCATAGTGCTGCGGATCGGCATCTTTCCTGAGATCGAAATGTTTCATCAGCATCTCGCCAAGACTGCCACGACAGCCCTCGGCAAATACTGTGTACTTGCCGAGCAACTCGTATCCCGGCTGATAACTGCCCTTTTTCTGACCATCCTTGCCGATGCCCATATCACTGGTGGCAATCCCCCTGACCCGACCGTCATCGTCAAAGAGAACCTCGGACGCCGCAAAACCGGGAAAGACACTAATGCCTGCGGCCTCCGCTTTTTCGCCGAGCCACTGGCACAATCTGCCGAGGCTGATGATGTAGTTGCCCTTGTTGTGCATTGGTAATGGCACGAACATGCCGGGCACACGAATCGATTTCTGGTCGCCGGTCAGGTAATGAATTCGATCGCCGGTGACTTTCGTTTTGACGGGCGCGCCCTGCTCTTGCCAGTCGGGGAACAACTCATCCAGTGCGTGCGGCTCAAAAACGTTGCCAGAGAGGATATGCGCGCCGATCTCGGAGCCCTTTTCAACCACAACCACGGACAACTCTTTACCATCGGCCTGGGCAAGCTGGGCAAGACGACACGCGGCGGCCAGGCCTGCCGGTCCACCGCCCACAATGACGACATCAAACTCCATCGATTCCCGTTCGGTCTCTCGCGACATCAATTGCACCCTGTTCAAAGCGGATCGACATTCTAGCAAGCTGCGGTTGCAGGTTTCACGAAATTCGAAGCCGTTGTACTCTGCCACCAGGGATGTGGAGCGCAGATGACAATTAAGGACGCCTACGCAGCAGCGGTGCAAGCACACGGCCTGCAAGCTGATGACGCCCAAACACGTGTGGTCGAACGACTGCAGCACTTGCAGGCGCAGATTCTGCAACAGAATTCGTTCTCTCGCCGGTTGCGACGCTGGTTACCCGGTGCAGCAGGTTATGACGGCGTACGCGGCATCTATCTATGGGGCGGCGTCGGTCGTGGCAAGACCCTGCTGATGGACCTGTTCTTTGCCTCGCTGGCAATCGAACAAAAAAAGCGCATCCACTTTCATCGCATGATGGCCGATATTCATGCACGACTCCGGGCGCTTGGCGACATTGAAGACCCGTTGGAGCAGATTGCGGACGATATCGCAGCCGATGTTCGCGTACTTTGTTTCGATGAGTTTTATGTCAGCGATATCGCTGATGCCATGTTGCTGGGAAAACTGCTGGATGGGCTCTTCCGCCGTGGTGTGACATTGGTCGCAACATCGAATTCGCGGCCTGCCGACTTGTATCGCGGCGGACTGCAACGCGAGCGTTTTTTGCCAGCAATTTTATTGTTGGAACAGCACACAAATGTCATAGAGCTCGATAGCGGCACGGACTATCGCCTGCAGTTGTTGCAGGAAGCAGGCACCTACCTGGCACCAAACGATGATGATGCGAAGCGCAAGCTGCAGCATTACTTCGATGAAATCGCGTGCACAGAAATAGTCGAGAATCGCATCTTGCAGATTCTTGGCCGCGAAGTTCAAACCAGGCGAAGTGCCAAGGGTGTTGCCTGGTTTGATTTTATGGAAATATGTGCTGGCCCGCGCAGCCAGGAAGACTATATCGAGATCGCACGCTGGTATCCCACAGTGTTTGTTTCCGACATTCCTCAATTGACGAGTGAGCTTGATAATCCGGCCAGAAGATTTGTTGCACTGGTCGACGAGTTCTATGACCGCAAAGTGAAACTCGTCGTGTCTGCAGCCACCAGTGTCGATGAGTTGTACAGCGGAGATCGGCTGAAATTCGAATTTCAACGAACGACCAGCCGCCTGGTCGAAATGCAGTCAAATGACTATCTGCATGCAGCGCACCTGGCCTGATGGCCATTTGCCAGTTCCACATTCTGTGGCACTGGCGTAACATTGACTGACCGTAGGAAATTCCAGCAGGAGCAACCTGAGAGTGGAAGAAAAAGCATATAAAGAGCTGATTTTAGAAGAGTTTTTACCTTACAAATTGGCAATCCTCTCACATACCGTCAGCAGCCTGGTGGCCCGCGTTTATGACAAGAGCTTTGGCCTGACCATTCCCGAATGGCGTGTGATTGCCATTGTGGGCCGATTCCCGGGATTGTCCGCAGTGGAAGTTGCCGAAAGAACAATGATGGACAAGGTCGCCGTCAGCCGGGCGGTCACCAAACTGATCAAGCGTGGCCGAATCGAGCGCGAATTTGCCGACGCGGACCGTCGCCGGTCAATTCTGAATTTGTCCGCGGAAGGCCGGCAGGTTCACGATGAAATTGCACCACTGGCGTTGCAGATGGAAGACGACTTGTTGCACGGTCTCACTGCAGATGAGGTTGCAACGCTTAACACCGTTATAGAGCGCCTGCTGGCACGAGCGCGTTTTATCAGTTCACCATAAAGGCGAGCAGATCAGGCACCAATTTCCGTGCGAACGCTGATCAGTTCCGGAAAAAACTCTATGTCCAGTGCTTTCTTGAGAAAGGAGACGCCGGACGAACCGCCGCTGCCTTTCTTGTGGCCGATGATACGCTCGACCGTCTTCATGTGATGAAAACGCCAGAACTGGAAGTTGTTGCCAATATCCATTAACGCTTCGCACATTTCATAAGCCGACCAGTATTTTTCCGGATCGTCGTAAATGCACTTGAACACGGCAACCACCTCCGCCTGTTCTTCGCGCTTAATACTGAAATCCCGCTCGATCGTGGATTTAGGCACTGCCATGTCCTTGCGCGCCAGGTAGAGCAGGAATTCCTCGTACAGGCTTGGTGAGAACAAGGCGATGCGCAATCGCGCATACCACTCCGTACGGTGCTCATAATATTTCATTATTGCGGTGTTTTTATTGCCCAGGAGAAATTCAAGCAGGCGGTATTGCGGTGACTGAAATCCGGATGCTTTACCAAACACGCCGCGAAATTGCGCATATTCGCTCGGTGTAAGCGTATCGAGTACCGACCACTGGTTGTAGATCTGCGCCTGAACATGTTTGACGCGTGCAAGATTCTTGACTGCCGGGCCGAGGTCGTCGTTGCGGATCGACACGATCGCTGCCTCTGTTTCGTGAATGATGAGTTTGATCCATAGCTCCGTTACCTGGTGCTGAATGATGAACAGCATCTCATCGTGATGCGGCGGATCGCTCAGCGGTTTTTGCGCGTTGAGAACAGACTCGAGCTGCAGATAGGACGTGTAATCGCTGTCACGGTCGAGATTCGAATGCATTGAGTCTTCGAGTTTGCGGTTTGGCATGATTTCAGGGCCACCAATATCGGCTTGATCAGGATATCTGGATTGTAGGTCATTCCATGCTTGTCGGCACGCTCGTCGGTCAGTACCACAAAGTTGGTATCCAGCCCCTGAACGAGCATCCTGCCCTTGGGGTATAATCCCGGCCCGTCGCTGAGAGGGCGCCAGGCAATCAACGCCGAAGACCGAAAATTTCGGTGCGTAAGAACAAGCCTGGCACCCCTGATTTTGGAGCAATTCTTGGAAACCATCGCGGATTTCGAGGTCCAGTACAGTCAATTCCTGGATCCTGAAGGAAAACCCAGTTCGGATATTCCCGAACTCGCCAAAGACACCGAAAAGCTGCTGGATATGTACCGCCATATGACCCAAACCCGGGTTTTCGACGCCAAGGCCGTCAATCTGCAACGTACCGGCAAACTGGGCACCTATGCCTCCTGCCTCGGACATGAAGCGACCCACGTCGGCATTGCGGCGGCGATGCAGGAGGGCGACGTACTGGCGCCCAGCTACCGGGAGTATGGCTCCATGTTTTATCGCGGCGTCACCATGGAAGAGATTCTGCTGTACTGGGGCGGTGACGAGAGAGGCAGCGACTTTCAGGGTCCGAAAAAAGATTTCCCGTTCTGTGTACCGATTGCTACCCAATGTCTGCACGCCGCTGGCGCCGGCATGGCATTCCAGTTGCGTGGTGAACCGCATTGCGCCGTGTCGATCAACGGTGACGGCGGTACCTCCGAGGGCGCTTTTTATGAAGCAATGAACATCGCCGGCGCAAGAAAACTGCCGGTGGTCTTCATGGTGGTCAATAACAAGTGGGCGATATCACTGCCAATCGAACAACAAACCGCATCGAAGACGCTCGCGCAAAAAGCGGTCGCCGTTGGTATCCCCGGTATCCAGGTGGACGGCAATGACGTGATCGCGGTGTGTCACTGGGTTGAGCGCGCGCTGGCTCGGGCCAGGAACGGCGAAGGCGCCTGCCTGATCGAGGCGGTAACTTATCGCCTGAGTGACCATACGACTGCAGACGATGCCAGCCGTTACCGGCAACAAGAAGAAGTGGAAACCGCCTGGAAGGTCGAGCCGCTGATCCGCATACGCAAGTACCTGACGGATCTTGGCGTCTGGGACGAAGCGAAGGAAAACGAACTTCTGGAAGACGCTGCGGCGAAGGTTGACCAGGCGGTCGAGCGGTATCTGAACACACCAAAACAGCCGATCGAGTCGATGTTTGACTATATGTACGCTGACCTGCCGGAATTCCTCGAAGAACAGCGCGCGCACGCGATTCGCTACAAGGACTCAAACGGTGGCCAGCATGGCTGAGGTACCAATGATAGATGCCCTGACCATGGCGATGGCCTGGGAACTGGAGCATGACCCGCGCGTTGTCGTGCTGGGTGAAGACGTCGGTGTCAACGGCGGTGTTTTCCGTGCCACAGCGGGATTGCAGAAACGCTTTGGTGAGGACCGCGTGCAGGACACGCCACTGGCGGAGGGCATGATTGCCGGTATCTCGATCGGCATGGCCGCCCAGGGCATGTTGCCGATTGCCGAAATTCAGTTCATGGGTTTCATCTACCCGACCGTGGACCAGATCATCAATCATGCCGCGCGCCTGCGCAACAGGACGCGCGGACGGCTGACCTGCCCGATGGTCCTGCGCGCGCCTTTTGGCGGCGGCATCCACGCACCGGAACACCATTCCGAGAGCACCGAGGCGCTGTTTGCGCACATGCCAGGCGTCAGAGTAGTGATCCCCTCCTCACCTGCCCGTGCCTACGGACTGTTGCTGGCCTCGATTCGTGATCCGGACCCGGTTGTATTTCTCGAACCCAAGCGCATTTATCGCCTGCACAAGCAGGAAGTCGAGGACAACGGCAAAGCATTGCCGCTGGACGTCTGCTTTATCCTGCGCGAGGGCACAGACTTGACCGTCGTGACCTGGGGTGCGATGACTTTCGAAACTCTGAAAGCGGTCGACCAGTTGGCAAAAAGCGGTGTCAGCTGTGAAGTCATCGACCTGACCACGATCAGCCCGATCGATTACGAAACCATTCTCGAATCCGTCGAGAAAACCGGTCGTTTGGTTATCGTGCATGAGGCCGCAAGGACCTGTGGCGTTGGCGCAGAGATTGCGGCGATCGTTGCTGAGAAAGGCATTTACGATTTGCATGGCCCGATCATCCGGGTCACCGGCTATGACGTCATCATGCCGCTTTTCCGCCGCGAAATGGACTATATGCCGAGCGTTAGTAAAATTACCGATGCAATCAAAGAGGCGTTGAATGATTAGCCAGACCAAAGTTCGACCATGACCACTTTCAATCTTCCCGATCTGGGTGAAGGACTGCCGGATGCCGAGATTGTTTCCTGGCACGTCGCCGTTGGCGATGCTGTCAAGACTGACGACTTGCTGGTGTCGGTCGAGACGGCCAAGGCGGTCGTCGAAGTGCCCTCACCGCATACCGGAGTGATCACGAAGTTGTATGCGAAAGACGGCGACATTGTCGCGACCGGCGCACCTTTGGTTGATTTTGACGAAGACAGCAGCGCACAAGTCGCGCCGCCTGCGGCTGAAGAGCCCGCCGAAAACGCAGCAACAGTCGTTGGCAATATGCCGACAAGCAGTGAAGTCCTGCACGAAACAGCGATCGCTGGCGGCAGCCGGCGGCGCAAAAAAGGCCGGATCAAGGCAACGCCGTCCGTTCGAACGCAGGCAAAACGGCTGGGCATCGACCTGGTTGACGTAACGCCGACTGGCAAAAATGGCCAGATTACAGCGAAAGATCTCGAGAGCTTTAGCGCCAGGGATGAGTCCCCGGCCCGTCCTGCTGCCAGCAGAACTGCGATGACGCCTGGCCAGGCAATTCCGTTGCGCGGCTCGCGCCGGGCGATGGCACAAAGCATGAGCATGACCCGTGACCAGGTCGCCATGTGCACGATATTCGACGATGCCGACATCCACGAGTGGCAAAACAAACGCGATTTCACAGCGCGAATCATGCGCGCCCTGGTCGCCGGCTGCGCAGCAGAGCCTGGTCTGAACGGATTTTTCGATCCCGAAAGCATGATTCACCAGACCGAAGCGCGCGTCGATATGGCCATGGCGGTGGACACGGAAGATGGACTGCTCGTGCCGGTCATCCGCAACGTCGAGGGGAAAAGCCTCGACGAGATTCGCGCCGCCGTCGCGAAAGTGAAGCAGGCCACCATTAGCCGCTCGGTTGCGCCACAGGATATGGTCAACTACACCATCACGCTGTCGAATTTCGGCATGCTGGCCGGACGTTATGCCACACCGCTTATGGTGCCACCAACGGTGGCCATTCTTGGCAGCGGTAAACTACAGCATGATGTCGTTGCAGTTATGGGTGGCATCGAGGTGCACAGGAGAATACCCTTGTCCCTGAGTTTCGATCATCGCTGCGTCACGGGCGGTGAAGCATGCCGTTTTCTCGCGGCTGTGATACAGGATCTGGAAAAACCGCAGTAATCATATAAAGTCTCAACCATTTCGCATTTACCGAACCAGGCGATGGTTCGGTCGGAGTGCTTGCAGTGCCAAAAAAGCAGTATCGTCGTGCCAGTGATGGGTCGAATCGTCTGATTGACGATATTGTCGCCACCAAACCAGCGTCAAAAACCCTCACTAAGCGGAAAGATATCGACCAATTTTTGCGTCGCTATTACGCCCATGTCCCCTATGAGGATTTGCAGAATCGCTCTTCGACCATTCTTGGCCAGGCCGCGGTATCGCACCTGGAATTTGCAAAAACCCGCAAAAAAGGCAAGCCGTTATTACGGATCTTCAATCCGACTGAGGACAAACACGGTTATCAGTCTGCCTTCACGATTATCGAAGTCGTCAACGACAACATGCCTTTCCTGGTCGATTCTGTTTCTGCAGCGATCATCGGTCAAAACCTGTCGATTCAGATGACAGTGCACCCGTTGCTGCGGGTGCATCGCGACAATCGCGGCAAGCTCCTCAAGCTGGCCTCAATGAGCGACGAAGGTGGCATGGTTGAATCGTATATTCGCTTCGCAGTCGATCGAGAGTCGGATCTGCAGCACCTGAATGTGCTCGAGCACCAGATCCAGAAAGTCCTGGCGGATATCCGGGTAGCGGTCCGTGACTGGCGCAAGATGCGCGACAAGATGCTGGAAGCTGCATCGTCATTGCACCGCGGACCGGTGGGCGCCGATCCCGCGTTACGGGTCGAAACCGATGCGCTGCTGCAATGGATGGCAGGCGATCATTTTACCTTTCTCGGCTACCGCGAATACAAATTAAGAAAACGCGGCGAAGCGCTCTATCTTGTTCCGGTAAAGGGGTCGGGCCTTGGCGTACTGTCTAAAGATGAACGTGGCGGCCGCGCAGTGGAACTCAGCAAGGAAATGCGCCGGCACACGCGCACCAAAGACTGGTTGATAATCACCAAAGCTAATTCCCGTTCAACAGTTCACCGTCACAGCTACCTCGACTACGTCGGCGTCAAAGTATATGACCGCAACGGCAACGCCATTGGTGAAAAGCGTTTCATCGGTTTGTTTACGTCGGTTGCCTACAGCGAAAGTCCGCGAAATATTCCGCTGCTGCGACTAAAGGTACAACGTGTGCTTGAAA
>Ga0209987_10000745_pt1 | contig 17212 bp, 10 predicted proteins | sample N074metaG_FD_182134 | JGI IMG/M metagenome (GOLD analysis project Ga0209987, IMG submission 182134) | Deep subsurface microbial communities from Kermadec Trench to uncover new lineages of life (NeLLi) - N074 metaG (SPAdes) (version 2) | ecosystem: Environmental > Aquatic > Marine > Ocean trench... | reverse complement strand
CTGTAAATAGGGTGCAGATCGCGCCCCCGCTACCAAGAAAAATAAGAACCCGGCCCTGTGCCGGTTTTTTTGTGCCTGTCATCCGGTCATTCGACGTCCGTTATGGGAAGGCTCAGCTTATCAACCCAACTCCAACTCGACATGGACAATTCGCATCGACTTGCGAAGTGACATACGGACCATTGAGTATCCCTCGTTAGGCCGCAGTGGTGATCTGACTCTCTTGGAGGAATCAGGGGCTCGCCTGATGTTCAGCGAACAAATAACCTCTGACGTCGGAAACTGCGTTACCGAAGGATTTACCGAATTGTTGAATCAATCAGATGGTGATTTGACCTACAAAATGGTATTACGTGGGCGCGGGTGGTGAGATTGGCGAACATGGCGCAACCGGAAGCGTCAGCAGAAGTCCGTAACCGCCGTGAGAGGGCAGCATTGTTGATTAGCACCGAAATTTGAGCCAAAAATGGCCTTTTCTTGCATCGAAAACTGACCCATTTGCTGCTCCTTAAGTCTTTGAATGAGCCGAAAAGCCGTATTTCCCGATTACGAATCATCCGGGTGGTCACACTCTGTCCGGGCGGGATTGAAGCGTATGGATGAGTTGGCCAGGAAAGCGGGCTATTGGGGGCATTACGCCGACAGAACGGGCGATGCGACGCCAGTCATCGGCATAGGGGGTGCTCATCGCCAGGTGCATGACGATGCGTCGCACCGATGACTCGATCCAGACGATTGATTTCAACGGTCACAGCGTATTGACCTGTGCGCGTGCGCAGCCGGTTCGGCGCGCCTGTAGCCGCAACTCCTGCATCAGCACGTAAGCGGCAGCCGTCATCAACACCCGAAATTGGTTGGCTTTGAAGCTTGAGCAACTGGTGCGATCGATTTCGAGACTGTCCTTGAGTTCCTTGATGCGGTTTTCGATGTCACCGCGTGCACAGTACACCTTCTGATATATGAACTTCGGCGTGGTCTTTAAATTGGTGACAATGAAGCGCGGGTTGTCCTTGGGCTTGCGACCGGGATGCAAGGCGATATCGGCTCCGATGATTACGCGCCGCTTGCACTTCCAGCTGCGGGCGTCGTACCGACATTCGCCAAAGCGCGGCATGAAGTTTTCACCGGTTTGCAGTGCTTCTTGAAGCGGTGCCATCAACGACTCCGCCAAGCGCAGCAGCACCGGATTTTTCCCCATGCAAACAACATACTCCATGCGTTCGGCCTCAAAGAAGTCATACCATTCCGGGCCTGTCAAGCCGGCATCGAGACGGATGCGGATTTTGGCTTTTGGAAACGCTTTATGCAGTCGCGGTAACAGTCGCTTTAGATGGTTTAAACAGGTGGTTTTGGACAAACTCCGCAGTGATGCCACAGCTGAAATTGGCAACCGCGATCATAGCGGTTTTATTGGCCTTCTCCGTCTTGAAATACAACATTGCCATCGGCGAGCGTCGTGAGTTAGCCTTCTTCTATACGACGTTGCTTCTGTTCCGCTAAGCGTCGAAAAATCTCTCCGAGTTCCATACGGATTCGGCCGAAGATCGCCTTCTTCCGATACTTCGACATGAACACCTCGCGGTACTTACACTCCCTACTTGTCTCTTAGTTTCTCCTTAGCCTGTTGATTGGCGGCTCACGCTCTGGAGTTATTATTGGATTTCCGGAATTGTCAAACTATGGCTGCTTCCCCGGCAGAGCCGGGGGGACTCCCGTTCTTACTTGGGCAAATATTCAGCAAGTCGGCCAATTATCTACTACAATGATTAGATAACAACAAAAATACCAAACTCGTTGAAATGCGGGGATGGTTGCCTGGTCTGTAGGCACAAATCAGTTCGTAATCATGCGGACGAAGTCCGCGTAATTATGTAAAAAAAGAAGGCCCCTAACTATGGAATGCCTGTTTCAGTTCCTCGATGAGATGGATGACATAGTCATTGCGACCGCTCTCCGTTTGCAGCGCTTGCTATCTTGGAAGCAACGGGAACGACGAAAAGTCCCCAGAACGAACTTGCCACCAATCCAACATCCACTCTTGGCCTGTCCGAACAACCACCATACGCTAGAGTTGCGATTTGCAAAACGGGCTAGCGAGAGATTGCTTGACGGGACTCGGTTCGCGCCTCAATAGGCTCTTCTTCGGCGTTCCTCTTGCATCCGTTCGAGTTCCTTTCTGGCCTGCGAGAAGCAGCCTTTGGCTGCCAGGAATGCCACCATGGCTATGCCACCATCGCCCACTGTCGCGGGAACTTCGCGCACCAGCAGGTTGGTCGAGCGCAACTGATCGCCGAATCTCAGGAGATACATTTCATCCACCAGTAGCGGTAGCGTAGCCGGCCAGGTGACTGTGTTGTCACCGGCTTGCCAGGCAATGATTACGCTTTCGCCCGAAGTGACGCGCTTTACTTCGAGCCGTTCGTCGGCGTCGTTTTGCTCTCGCCAGTATCGAAGATCTTCAACACCTGCCCTGACACACTGCGGGCCCGTAATGGCAGTGTGCAGCAACCATGGCGACGGGCGATGGTCGTCGATCTCCTGCGCCAGGAATTCTTCGCCGGTGGCCGCACCGCGCACGCCGCCGATATCGCCAGCCTCGGTTTCGGCATAGCCGACGAGCCGGCCCAACGCGTCGAGCGCACCGCGGACTCCCGGCGTCCCTTCATTATCCGCCGGTCCTGTATACGGTCCCGCCAACGAGATGATCATGCCATCCTCAGCGATCAGCATGATCGCCACGTCTTCGCCAAGCACGATTTTCATGTCGGCATCGAGAATTTCACCGACCGGGTAGTCTGCCGACGTCGATTCGATAACCACCACCTCCGCTGTAAGCGCTGTGGACGACAGGCAGATTGCCAATAAAAATACGCAGATCTTTTTCATTATTTTTCCTCCAGCCTGATTTCGGCGGCGCTTCCTCCGCGCATGAAGTGCGCCTGTTGAAACTCCAGCAAGGCGTCTTCCGGGTGTTTGCGAGCCAGCGCATCGATCTGCGCTCGTGCTCCACTGCGACGCTGCAGGAGCGCATTGAACGCATCGACGTATTCAATCTGTTCACGCTCCGAAAGATCCTCCGAAATCGTGACGACCTGTACGGGCTGCGTCTTGCCTTTTAGTAACACGTTGCCAATCGGCCGCACCTGCACGTCGGGACAGCATTCCGCGACCTCCATACTCATGCAGACTCGCGTACCGAACTGTTTGTTGGCGGTTTCGAGTCGCGCAGCGACATTGACCGTATCGCCATGCGCGGTGTATGCGAACCGTTGTCGCCCGCCGATATTGCCGACCACTGCCGGACCCGTATGCACGCCGATCCGGGTAATACCGAGTTCTATACCCTTGGCCCGTTGCTCGTTGCGAAACGACTGGCTAAAGCGGTCCCAGTCGCGCGCGCAGTGCACCGCTCGTTCCGCGTGATCGTCCTGTGGAACCGGAGCGTTGAAAAATATCATGGTTGCATCGCCCACGAATCGTTCGATGGTCGCGCCATAGCCGAGCGCGATTTCCACCATGCCATCTTGATAAGACTGCAGCAGCGATACCAGCGCCTCCGGCCGCAACGATTCCGATAACGCCGTAAAATTCGCAATATCGGCAAATACGAAACTCATCACGCGGCGCTCACCACCGAGATGCATGTGCTCCGGATGATCGACCAGGTCGTCGATGACGTTAGGTGACAAGTAGTGCGCAAACGCGTCGCGCAGGAAGCGCCGGGCGGCACGCTCTTCCCGACTGGAATAGGCCCATGAGACTGCGAGGCTCAGCATGAAACTCAAGGTGACCGCAAACAGCGGCAGTACGGGCCCGCCCAGTCTCTGCACTGTGATCGCACTGACCCACAATGTGACGAGCGACAGAACAGCGATGATTACTTTCGTATACAGCGCGCCGGACCGGTTTACGATCAGGAAACCGAGTGCGGCCAATGCCGCCAGCAACAACCACTCAAGCGCAATCGGCAAGTTCGGAATACCGGTCCCGTCCATGAACTGTGCCAGCATGTGGGCATGCACCATCACTCCCGACATCTGTCGCCGGTCCCCGCCCAGCGCAGACAGCGGCGTCCGGTGCCGGTCCTGTTGCGGCAGTATGCCGCCGATCAGCACGATCTTGTTTTCGAACCATGCCCGTGGCAGCAACCCGGCGTGTTCGGCAGGAAAGACACGGAAGAACGGCTTGTCGGTCAGCATGTCACGGACCACCAGGTGCTCCGGTTCTGCCGGCAGGATAACGCCAATCTCGCGCGCCAGCGCTGCTGCAAATCCCAGTTGCCGGCCGCCTGCAGCAGGCTGCGCGATCGTTGTATAGCGGACCGTGCCATCGTGTTTGACGAGGTTTGCCAGGCCGGTCACCGTCGCTGCAAGGTACTCCGCCTGGAACGCCCGCTGTCGCGGCGTCAGATCGGACTGCTCGTTGCCGACTGCCACGACGATTGGCTGCGAATAGTTCTCGAGCGTGTGTTTTAAGGCTGCGTCTTCTTCCGGATTGGTCGGTTGGTCGAACAGGATGTCCACACCGACGGCGCGTACGCCTTTCTGTTCCAGCGTAACGAGCACGTCGGCGAGAAACCGGCGGCTGATCGGGGCGCGGAACGGCAGTGTAGCGAGTGTATCTTCGGTCACCGCAAGCACGACGATGTCCGGATGCTGCTCTGCTGGCGGCGGCGACAGCGCCATCTGCACATCAGACAGCCATTCGGCACCAACGCGCAGTGTTGTTACAAAGTGCACGTTAAGCGCCGTCACCAACGCCACCATAACAGACACGATGACGCCGTTACGAACGTGGCGCGCAAGATTATGCTGCGAGGTCGCCATGCGCAGAGTCCGGGTCGCGTAACCCCCTGATTGACTGGATTTTCCATCATACGCCGATTTGGTATTTTGCCAATTCAGGACTACACTGAACGAACAGAGACCGCTGAATAACAGTGGAGGCCAGGCATGTCTCCCGCAAGAATATGCGCATGCGGCGTTGTCTGGATGGTTGTTGGCGCCGCGCTACTGGGTCGGCCCTTGCTCGGGGCCAATGGGAATGTCTGCGCCAAAATTCCCATCGCTGACGGCAACGTCGCTGAACTCCTGGACGCAGCGGATTGCTATCAAAATCAAGGAAATACAGCGGCCGCAATCCCGTATCTTGAAGCGCTGAACCGGCAGCTGGGGGGAAGCTCGGAGCCGCGCGAGCACGTCGAACTCGACGGCCGGCTGGCATCAGCCTACCTGCAGATTGGGGACCAGCGGCGAGCCTATGCCTTGCTCGATGAAGGAATTCAGCATGTAGAGACCGTGGGCCAGCCCTGGCTGGCGGCATCCTTACTCAATGATCTGGGCCGCCTCTACGTGGCGCAGGACGAGCCGCTCTTTGCCATCGCTGCATTTGACGATGCGTTGCGCCTGGCCAGGCCGAACGACAGGGCTTTGCGGGCCAGTGTCGGCCTGAACCTGGCCAGGATACTGATTGAACAGCAGGTTGCGGGCGGTCTTGAGGGGCGGCTTGCAGCAGCCGGGCGCGACATTGCAGTGCTGCCGGGCGTATCCCTCAGGAGCCGCTATTACCTTACACTCGGGACGCTGTACCGCGAGGCGCAGGTCGATCTCGATATGCCCGCCGCATGGCGGGCACGCGCGTATGACGCTTACATGAACGCGTTGCAGCTTGCGCCGGACAATAGCGGTCCGTTGCAGTCCTTCGCATTCGGCTATATCGGCGCGTTGTACGAAGATGAAGGGCGCCTGGAGCCAGCGCTGAATTACACGCGAAAAGCGTCCCTCGCGGCGCAACGCGCAAGCTCCGCTGCAAGCCTGTATCAATGGCAGTGGCAGTCCGGTCGCATCCTGCGCGCGCAGGGCAAGGAGGAAGAAGCGCTGCAGGCTTATCGCCTTGCGACCGACACGCTGGCCGACATCCGTATGGATGTTGCCGAGCGCAGTGACCGCAGCTTTCAGCGCGACATCGCCCCACTCTATTTCGAACTGGCTGACTTACTGCTGGCGCGCACGCCGATGCTGGCGTCTAACGAGGCAGTGCAACAAAACCTGCTCGACGTGCGCACTACACTCGAGCAACTCAAAGTCGCCGAGGTTGAGGACTATTTTGAAGACCAGTGCGCGGTCAATGAGGATCGTACGCAGCTTGAGCAGTTTACCGGGGATGCCGCCATTGTGTACCCGGTGGTGCTGGAGGATCGAATCGAGCTGCTGTTAAGTCTGCCCGGGGGATTGACGCAGTATACGACCCGAATCACGCAACAGACTTTCAACAAAACGATTCGGCAGCTGCGGCTGGCACTCGAAGACCCCGACAGCGACGAGGCCTATCGTCCTTACGCCGAGCAATTGTATGCGTGGCTGATAGCGCCGCTAGATGCTGCGCTCGCGCAAGCCCAAATCGATACACTGGTGCTGGTGCCGGGCGGTGCATTGCGAACCGTGCCGCTTGCCGTGCTGCACGACGGCGAGCGTTTCCTGATCGAGAAATACGCCGTCGCAACCTCACCGGGACTGACCCTGACAGGCGGCGGCAAAAGCAGCGGCGAGCCGGGCATGATCCTGGTGAACGGCCTGACGGAATCGGTCAGCGGATTCCCGGCGCTGCCACACGTCGCCGCTGAGATCGACAATATCGCCGCGCTGTACCCGGCGCAGGTGAACCGCGACGCAGCCTTTACCGCTGCCAGCCTCGAATCGGAACTGGCAGAAAAGCCGTACAACTTCGTGCACATCGCAACCCACGGGCAGTTTCACAGCGATCATCGCCGCTCGTTCCTGCTGACGCACGACGGACTGATCACCATGGATCGCCTGGAGAATATCCTCGGCCTGAGGCAGTACGTCAGCCAGCCGGTCGATCTTTTGTTCCTGAGCGCCTGCCAGACGGCCGCCGGCGATGAGCGGGCGGCGCTCGGACTCGCCGGCATCGCGGTCAAGTCCGGCGCGAAGAGCGTCGTCGCGAGCTTGTGGCTGATCAACGACGAATCCACGGCGATGCTGGTATCCGAGTTTTACCAACAATTGAGGAACGGCGACGGCAATAAAGCAAAAGCCTTGCAAAACGCGCAGCTAGCGCTGCTACAGGACGAAAAGTATTCGCACCCGAACTACTGGGCACCGTTCTTGCTGGTGGGGAATTGGTTATGAGAAAAACTGCAATCGCCAGAGACCTGGCTTTGATCGGTATCGGCGTAATAGCGCTTGCAAGTCCGGCGCGCGCCGAGGTCGTGTTCGACGGTACCCTCGGCCCAGGTGGCACGCTCTCCGGCAACTTCGATATTCCGGACAGCTTCGGCACGCAGGTCGGCGGTAATCTGTTCCACAGCTTCCTGACGTTCAACGTCAACACCGGCGAAAGCGCGACTTTCACTTCCAGCTACACGGGCATCACCACCAACGTGATCGGCCGAATCACCGGCGGCTCGCTGTCGACGATCGACGGCCTGCTCGCAAGCACAATCCCGGGCGCCGCAATCTGGCTCATCAATCCGAATGGCGTCGTGTTCGGCGACAACGCCAGCCTCTCGGTGCCCGGGGCCTTCCACGTCAGCACGGCGGATTACCTGCTGCTCGAAGACGGCGGCCGCTTCGACGCCACGAACCTGGGCAACACCGTGCTGTCGATGGCCAATCCGGTGACGTTCGGCTTTCTCGGCCCGACGCCGGCACCGATTTCGGTTGGTGCCTCGACACTCGACGTCGTCGACGGCGCAGAGATTTCGTTCGTCGGCGGTGACCTGACGCTGACCAATACCAACATCAACGCTCCGGGTGGTCGCGTCAACCTGGCGAGCACCGCAAGCGCCGGCGAGCTGAGCCTGGATCCAAACGGCATCGTTGTCACCGCCGTCACGAGCTTCGGCGATGTTTCGCTTAACGCCGCCAACGTCATTACCACCTCCGACAGCGGCGGCGACATCTACATCCGCGGCGGCCAGTTTTTGATGGACACAGAGTCTTTCATCACGGCCAATACTGTGGGAACTGACCCGGCAGACCGCGGTGGCGACATCGTGCTCGACGTCAACGACGCCTCGATTCTGAACAGCAGCCAGATAAGCACCACAACCTTCGGCACGGGTGACGCTGGAAACATCACATTGCGTGCCAGCGGCGACGTCTTAATACAGGGCGATACCGTAGGCCAACCGGCGGGCATCTTCGCCAACACACGGGATGTGGCGACCGGCGATGGTGGCGACATTTTCCTCAGCGCCAGCAACCTGAGCATTATCGAAGGGGGAATCGTTGGGGCGATCACGTTCGGCGCCGGCGCGGCAGGTGATATCGACATTGACCTGACAGGCACACTCTTCATGAGAAGCACAGCAGGCCTGTTCGACTCCGACATTCTCGCGAACGCCAATACGTTCTTCGGTGCCACCGGAGATGTCGGCTCGATTGACATCGAGGCAACCGACATCGTCATGGAACTGGGAGCACTGATCCAGGCAAAAACCATCGATGGCAATAGCGGAACTCTCTCAATTAACACTGACACGCTCACGATGTCAGGTGCCAGCCAGATGGCCACCGGTACTTCGGGATCGGGCAACGGAGGATCGTTGCTCATCAATGCCCGGGACATGAGCATTTCCGGATTTCAGTTTGTGCCCGGATTCGGGTTCTTTCTGACGGGCTTTTTCGTCGGTACATCCGGCAGCGGAAACGGCGGTGCAATAGAGCTTAACGTTGCCGACCTAACACTGTCGGACTTCGCGATAATCGCCGCCAACGTGGAGTCGACGGCGACCGGTTCCGGCGGTCAGATCGATGTCAATACCGACCGTTTGACGATAAGCAACGGGGCATTCCTTTCAGCCGGTAGTTTTGGCGACGGAGAAAGCGGCAACGTAAACGTCACCTCTACGGAAAGTATCCTGATTGACGGTCAGTTCCTGACCTGTTGCAACTTCACCGGAATTTTTGCCAATACCTTCGCAAACGGCAGTGCGGGCACGATCACCGTGACGACTCCCGAGCTCGTTGTTCGGGACGGCGGTTTCATACAGGCCGGTTCGTTCTCATTTGATCCCATTGCAACGGGCAACGTACGCGATATCACCGTTAACGTTGACAATCTGCTTCTGGACGCAGGATTTATCAGTGCAAGTACGTGGACGTCCGGCAACGCCGGCACGATCATCGTCAACGCGACCGGCACCGTGACGCTGCAGAATAGCTCCGGTCACATATTCTCCGCAGGCAATGCTCCGATAGGCGGACTATTGGCCACCTCTGGTGCCTTCTTTACATCACCATTAGCGACCGGAAACAGCGGTGACATCATTGTCAACGCTAACGAGTTGATTTTGCTCGATGGCGGCGCGATCACAGCACAAACGATTACTGCGGGCAATGCCGGCAGTATCACAATCAATGTAAACACGCTCAATGCACATAGCGACATGAATTCGTTTACGTTGATTTCGAACAATACGGGCATCGGCACAGGTGACGCGGGTTCGATCAATATCGACGCAAACGACATGTCCATCACCGGTTTCGCGACGATACAGGCCGCCACACTTGGCTTCGGTGGTGTTGGAAACGGTGGCTCAATAAATATCTCGGCAAACAATCTGACACTTGCGGACGGAGGCTCGATCACGGCGCTGACCCAGAGCATCGGCAACGCGGGCGCGATCGATATCGACGTCAGTGGCACGTTCAGCGCATCGGGCGGCGACCAGAATCCAGCTGGTTTCGGCAACGTCTCCAGTGCCAGCCTGGGTAGTGGCGATGGCGGCACGGTCAGCATCGTCGCCGACAACATCGTCATCCACGACAACGGCATCATCAGCGTTTCAACCTCTTTGGACGGCGCTGGCGGCGACCTCGTCATAGAAGGCCGGATCATCAGTATCTCGGACGGCAGCACCGTATCGGCAAGCGCCACCGGAAACGGCAATGCGGGCACCGTGATCCTCATCGCGGTCGAAAACCTCACGGTCACGAACGCCTCTATCGAAACAAGCTCGGCGATTTCCGCCGGTGGCAACATCGACATCCGGGTCGGCCAGCAGCTGTTCCTGAACGAAGGCGGCACGATCAGCGCGGCCGCGGGCGGCGTCACGCCGATGGACGACGGCGGCAATGTCAACATCGACCCGGTGTTCGTGATACTGAGAGAAGGCTCGATTCTTGCCACGGCGAATGCCGGCAACGGCGGCAACATCGATATCCGTGCAGGTTCATTCATCATCGATACGAACAGCGTGATCGACGCCTCGTCACAGACCGGACTCGACGGACGCATCACGATCGATACCGTCAACAACATCTACGGCTCGGTATTGCTGCTCGAGGCACCGGCGATGAATGTGCCCGACATGATCACGCAGAAATGCGTGGCAGCAGCATTCCAGGATGGCAGCAGCCTGATTGTCGAACAGCGTGAGGCCTACAACTGGTCGCCGCAGGATTACGTGCCCAGTCCCTTAAGAACGGCATCGGCAGAGCGTGTCGGGGCGTCCTGGTCCGATGAATGCCGCTTCTCGCTGAACGTGGAGAACGCGATCAATGCGACTTGAATTGACCATTCTGATTGCCCTGGCCCTTGCTCCGGCGTGCGGCTGGGCGCAAATGGCGCAAAGCTTGCAACCGGCTGCGGTGCAGACCGCGGACCCTGTCGCCGAGATGCTCGAGGCAGAAGCGCCCGAGGTCGAAGTCGTGCTGGTCGATCCACCCACAGACATTATGGCGAGCGGTGACATGGCGGCGGTCCTGGCCATAACGGTGAGCGACATTCGCGTCCGTGGCAACCGGGCACTCAGCAACGCAGAACTTGACGCGATCACGGCAGAATACGAAGGACGCAGCATCACCGTCGAGGAGTTGCACGGACTTCGCCAGCGACTGTCGCGCGCCTATTTCGATCAGGGCTATGTCAACTCGGGCGTGATCATTCCCGATCAGCAGGTTGCCGATGGCATCATCATATTGCAGGTGATCGAAGGAGAGCTGAGCGGCATTGTGATCGACGGCAATCAGGCACTGAGCGATTCGTACCTGCGGCAGCGCATTACGCGCACCATCTCCGATCCGCTGAACATCAGCGACCTGCAGACCAGCTTGCGGTTGTTGCTGGAGGAGCCGCTGGTCTCCAGCGTCAACGCGCAGCTCGTACCCGGTGACACACCTGGGTCCGGAAGGCTCGATCTGACGATCAATGAGGAACCGCCTTTTGAACTGATTATCGCGGCCGACAATCATATTTCGCCATCGGTTGCCGAAGAACGCGGCACGATCTATCTGGCCCATCGAAGCCTGTTTGGCCGTGGCGATATCCTTGCGGGCCGCTTCGGGCTGACGCAGGGCGTGCAGGACCAGGGCATCTCGTATTCCTTCCCGGTCTCCGCGCTCGACACCCGCATCGAGGGCTATTACAGCAATGCGGATTCGGAGATTCTGGAGAAACCATTCGACACCCTGGATATCAACAGCGAGGTCGAGTCCCTCGGCATCGTGATTTCGCACCCGTTCATCCGCCGTCTCGATCGCCGCTTCAAGGTAAGCCTGGGATTCGAGAACAAGCGCAGCGAGAGCACGTTGCTCGGCTTCCCGTTCTCCTTCTCCGCCGGAGAGGTCGACGGCAAAGCAGAGGCGTCGGCGCTCTACCTAGCCGGCGAATGGATGCAGCGTCGGGAGCGCAGCGTGTTTGCAGCCCGCGTAACTTACAATCACGGCGTCGGCGCATTCGGCGCCAGCAAAAGCGACATCGCGCCGGACTCGCGCTTCGACATGTTCGTCGGTCAGCTCGAATACATACGGAACATGGGCTGGCGCGAGAGCCGCTTCATTGCAAAATCGACGTTCCAGCTGACCAACGACCCGCTGCTAGCGATGTACAAACTCGGCGTCGGCGGCCGTTATACCGTGCGCGGGTATCGCGAGAACCTGTTCGTGCGCGACAACGGCGTCACCGCGTCACTGGAGTACCAGTTCCCTCTGTTCGTGGACGAGACGGGCCGTGATAAATACAACCTCAGTCTCGCAACGTTTGCCGATTGGGGCCGCTCCTGGGACGAGGATGATGCATTGCCGACTTCTTCCGCCGAGACAATTGCCAGCGTCGGCCTCGGCGCATTGTGGACCCCGATCGAGGGATTGTACCTGGAACTCTATTGGGGCAATGACCTGGATGATCAGAACCTGCCGAACGACACCTGGCAGGACCGCGGCTTTCATTACCAGGTCTCCTACCAGGCGCACTTTTAGATTCGAAAGCTGCTTGTCCCGCTGCAGTCCCACATCAACCTGCGGGAAAAACCTGTCCAAACCCACTGCTGTTCCATAAACTCCTGGCCAAGTTTAAACGCAACGATTTCATCGCACGAATCTCAACAATCGCGGCAAGATGCCGCTCCTACGAAGGCTGCGCAGGTCCCGTAGGAGGCATCTTGCCGCGATCGTATCGTGCCTGGCGCGTACAAGAAATCATTGCATCTACCAGGCTCAATGGCATGTCCGAAACGAACGAATTGGCACAATGTTCAAGTATCAATGGGCCTAACCGCCTACCGGTACGAGTTTATGGGACAGCAGTGGTGCTAACCCCAAGAATTGCGAATCGGCGCTGTAGGAGCCCGCCCAGCGGGCGATCACGGCTCAAAAATCATGACCGTCTGTTTCCTCGCAGGAGTAGTTTTTGTGCGGGTGTGGTTGGCGATGTCTTGCAAACATTTAGCGGCATGTTGTCAACATGCCGCTAAATGTTTATCGCCCGTGCCGATAGATCGAATATCTCCGGAATTGAGAACACCTATCTATCGTACGGCGGACTCTACAGTTAGCTTACTCGCCGTGGGCCGCATCGGCTGCGAATAACGGTGGCAACCCTGATTAAAATTCGTAGCGGCATCTTGCCACGATTGTCCATAGTTCGCCCGGTTAGCCCGCGATCAACCTTCCGATAAATTTTCAACTGACGCCAAGCAGTCCCGCCGCGACCAATCCGTCTATTCTTTTGCTTATCGTTTCTGCACTGCCACCCATTGCCCTGACGCGCGCTGCGTAATGCGCGGGCGTCATGGCACTGTTGACCTGGGCCGCCCTGCCGGCGCTCGCTTGCGCGTCTTCAAACTGGTCCATGAGGCCGAGCACATTCGCATGATGGATCCAAATCCAGGACAGTTCACCGTGTTTATCCAGTGCCTGGCCGGCTATGTCCGCGGCCTGCTGCAACTCGTCCTGGCAGACATGCGCGGCCGACTTGTGCAAAAGCCAGTACGGGACCCCGGAATGTTCCGCTGCTATATTGAGTAGCCGATCGATGATCTTGTGCACCTCTTCGAGGTCCTCAGCGGTACCGCGGGCCACCAGCGGCCAGCCAAAATAACCCCAGGCGCCGAAGTCGAACGGTGCGAGTTCGACAGACGCCCTGAGCGAGTGAATGGACTGAATCGGATCACCACAGATGGCCCACACCATGCCACTCAACTTGAGCACGAATGCGTCATGCGATGCCAGGCTCCGGGCACACTGTATCGCCTTGATCGCTCTCTCGCAGTCTTCCTGCGGAGCATCGCTGAAGCCATTCAAAATTCGCTCCGCGAGCACCGAACCGAGTGCCGCGTGTGCTGCGGCGTAATCGGGATCGAGCTCTATACCCTGCAACAGGAGCGACTGCGCTTCATCCAGCGACCGCCGGCTGTAGTTGAGGATGTAGTGGCGCGCCTTTTGCACCAGACTCCAGGCATCGAGATTCTTGGTTGGCTGCATATGTGCCCGCTGGATTTCCGCGCGCTGCCGCTCACCGCCAAACGCGGCAACAACTGCGTCAGCTATCTCGGCCTGGACCGCGAGCAGATGATCCAGCCCGCGCTCGTATTTCTCCGACCAGATTTGCGAACCTTCGATTGCGTCATCGAGCTCGGCGATAACGCGGATGCGATCGCCGTCCCGCATCAGGCTGCCCGACAGGATGTAACGTACGTTAAGCGCCCGGGCAATCTCCTCGACCGTGTCGTCGCCAGCGGCCAGGCGAAATGACGAACGACGGGGGGCGACGCGGATACGATGCATCTTGTTCAGCGTGCTGTGAATCTCAGTTGCGATGCCATTGGCGAGCACCGCATGCCCGCCAGCCGGGCCCAGATTGTCGAATGGCAGCACTGCGACAGAGGCGACGGCTGCATCGATAGTCGGCGGGTATCCGGGTCGCGTGGTCGCCGGCGAGCCAGTGTCCTCAGCATCAGATTCCGCAAGTTCCGCAGTCCGCTCTATGCCGGTCGGCGTAATGTCAAATACCCAGGTCAGAATAATCGCCAGCGGAAAACCCAGGATCATCAGTATCACGACCAGTGTAACGGTCCAACCCGGCAGCATCAGCGCGGGAAAGACTGTTGACGCAACCTCTGTCAGCACCCAACCAGCCGCCGCGTAAACCACGGCTACCCTGGGTACCTTGCGTCGTCGAAGCTCCTCAAAAAATCGCCTGGTACGCTCGCCCGCCACGCTCAACCCCCTCACCCGCAGTGCTGCCATGATGCCGTGATACCGCCAGTTTGAACTACGCTTTATAGAAATCAACAACTAATACACATACCCAGTATTAATTAAGGTGGAGTTTGCTTGGGAGACCTCGCGCCAATGCCTGGTATAGTCAACGAACTCGACCGAGAATTTACAGTTAGTCGGCGAAATCGCCGATTTGGACACGGCGTACTGCGTGCGTCCAAAACCGCTCCTGCGATTTTGTGGACTGGTAGGCGCGGGCAGGATTCGAACCTCCGACCTCCGCTATGTTGTAGCAGCGCTCTACCGCTGAGCTACGCGCCTATTTCCTGATTTTTTTGCCACCATTCGCCAGCTTGGTACCAACAATATTGCAATCTCAAATTCGTCAGTGTTGCTGAAATACCTACCGTGCTCCCTTGCCCCACAGTACTACTTCGACCGTTTGCAAAATGGTCATAATATCGAGCGCGAGACCATGATTCTTGACGTAGTACAGATCGTACTGCAGTTTTTCGATTGCGCCCTCTTCAGACGAGGCGTAGGCGTAATGGAGTAGCGCCCAGCCTGTAATACCGGGTTGCACGGAATGTCGCTCCGAGTAGTAAGGAATGCGCTCTTTCAACTTCTCTACGAACTCCGGCCTCTCGGGGCGTGGCCCGACCAGGCTCATTTGTCCCTTAAAAACATTCAGGACTTGCGGCAACTCATCAAGCCGACACTTGCGGAGAATTCTGCCGACTCTTGTTATGCGATCATCTTATGCGATCATCGTCTTTGGCTGCCCAGACGGCGTGACCATCCGACTCAGCTTGCTGGCTCATGCTACGGAATTTGATCATTGAAAACGGTTTGTCGCTGCGGCCAACACGACATTGGCGGTAAAATATGGGCGCATGTATACCATCCTCGATTTTGATCGCGGCTGCGATGATCAGGATGATTGGCCAGGACACCAACAACAGCGTGGCGCTAACCAACACATCAACCAACATTTTGTTGAACCTTCGAAAACGGGACGTGCGAAACCCCGATGAGAAGATCAACCAGCCTGGATTCACGAGGTCCACGCGGATTTTACCGGTCTCGCGCTCCAAAAACTCCATCAGGTCGATGACGTTGATGCCTCGCACCCGTACATCGAGGAGATCACGAACCGGCAGGTTGCCGCGGCGATCGTCCATCGCTACAACAATCTCGTCGGCGTGCGTTTCCAATGCGAAATCGGTAACCGACTTGCCGTTGGTCGTCATTGTAGTCTTATCACCGATGATCGTATCGCCCGGCGGTGCCACTTTGCCGACAATTCTGAAGCCGCGCCGGTCGGCCTGACGACGAAGATCCGAGATACTCGCCGCACGTTCTCCGGCACCGTAAATAAGTGTTCGCCGCCGAAAAGCGTTTTCATCCACTGTGCGGACAAAGTTGTAGCGAACCAGGACCAGCAATACAAGCACATAGGCGAATGCGACAGCCGCTATCTCAGGGGATACCATGACCAAAGGCGTCGCATAGAATATTGCCGCTATTACCAGGCAACCCGCAACAATTCCAACCACGAAAGGATAAAGGATAGGAAATTCTATCGCGTCGGTGACTGGGGTACGGAAACCGAGCGCGAACTGACGCGACGATGCAGTATTGAGCGGATAGTTCGTGCACCTGGAGGTGTCGTGGTGTGATTTTGCACACGAGCTCCCTGCGTGGCATGGCAAATCAGTCGGTTCTCGGCGATTCGGCTATCATCGGGCCGAACGACATCCTCGGACATCGGGTCAGGCGATGTCTGGTACGGGGTGATTAAGTCAGGGACAGGGTCTCGCCTTGTGGCAACGGCGGATCGGGACCGGCAGGTGTGAGGGTGTCGGGCTGCGGATCCCAGACCTTCAGGTGTTTGAGGATTCGTTCGACCACATCGACATCGTCGATGAGCGCGATGATGCGCATGTTGCTGCCGCAGTTAACACACGCAAGCGGGTCGACCTCGTACACCTTCTGAATCAGCCGTGCCCAGGCGGCTTTGCGACGGGTATTGGCAGGCGGCTCGTCGATGTGAATTAGCCCGGCTGTGTCATCACCATTGTCGATGAGTCTTCTCGCACCGCGCGAACGGTTGGAGTAGTAGTCGTAGTAGCGCACCAGGTGTTCATATCTGTCGGGGATGTGGTTCATCAGCAGCCGCAGCCATTTGATGGCAGGCATGAGCTGATAGTTGCGTTTCAGTGTGGCGTGCGGTTTGGAGCGATAGATGACCATGCCGGAGTCCGGCGCATAATGCATCTTCTCGAGCGAGAACGGGCAGCGGATCATGTAGCGACTGAGCCGTTGCCGGCCCTCGGCATCGTCGGCTTTTGTGTAGACCCGGTTATGCACCGAGAAGCCCGAGTGACGCCACTTAAGCATGCGTTGTGCGAGTTCGGCATCCAGCACGCCCTCGGTGCAGAGGAAATAGAGCAGCTTGTGGCGCAGCGCCTCGCGGAACAGTGCCTCGGGCAGTGGTGGCACACCCGGAAGGTGCCGAAGGGCAGGAAAACGCCGTCGGCGACCAAGGCATGAATATGCGGATTAAAGGTGACGAGGTCGCCGAATGTCTGCACGTAGAGGATGAAGGCGGGCTGGCCACGCGCCTCCAGGGCGTCGAAGCCGGCATTGAGGAGTCCTGCGACCAGCCGGCACAGCTCACCGAGGAGATAACGGCGACGATAGCGGAAGAACGGTCGGGCCAGCTTCGGCAGGGAGAACACATACTGGCG
>Ga0209987_10000743_pt1 | contig 17227 bp, 22 predicted proteins | sample N074metaG_FD_182134 | JGI IMG/M metagenome (GOLD analysis project Ga0209987, IMG submission 182134) | Deep subsurface microbial communities from Kermadec Trench to uncover new lineages of life (NeLLi) - N074 metaG (SPAdes) (version 2) | ecosystem: Environmental > Aquatic > Marine > Ocean trench... | reverse complement strand
TGGTTTAGCTCAAATCTTTGATTTTGCTATAGATGGTGAAAAAATTTGGTTTACAGAATGGGTTGAAAATAACATTGGAGTAGTTGATACATCTGTTCCATTACCACTTGAAATTCAATTAGAATCCAATATGTTGATTCTTACTCCTGGAGAAACACAGAATTTTAATTTTATTGTCTCACCTACTTCACAAAGAGAGATGTTGGATATTTCATTAGTTCTAATTACTACTCATGAGTTTTTGGATGTCAATCTTGTTGATAATTCTCCTAGTACCTTCCAATTAGATTTTGATGCTCCTAGACCAATTCATACAACTATCTCTGCATCAGAAGATGCTATATCTGGAACATACAAAATTTTACTTGGAGTACAGTTGCCTGATATTGCAATTGGCAAATATATTACAGTGACAATAGAGTGATACCAACTTTAGATTCTCAGATTGGTATTACAGTTTATAGTACAGAATTTTCTGGAATTGGTGGAAAAATTAGAATTAAACCTGAAGATTTTCAAGTAACAGAAATAATTTCTCAAAGAGCACAAAAATCCATTAATGATTCAGAAGGATATGCCGTATACAAACTAAAAAAGAAAAAAATTGATACTAATCATGCTTTATCTGATGTATTTAAAAAAAAAGGAATTCGTTTAAAGTCACTTGGACTAAAAGATGCATCTGCAATAACGGAGCAATTTGTTTGCTCTGGAAATAAAGGAAAAGCAATTGAAAATTTTTCTACTGAAAAGTATTCTCTTGAAAAAATAGGCTTTGTAAAAAAACCATTATCAAAAAAAGACATGGTTTCTAACCATTTCAAAATTAAAATCTCTAATTGTTCCAATGGCTTGTCTTCATTTACGGAATATGGAAAAATTCTGAATTTTTATGGTTATCAGCGCTTTGGCTCAAAAAGACCTGTAACTCACCTTATTGGAAAGGCAATTTTACAGAGAGATTTCAAAAAAGCAGTTGAGCTGATTTTGTCTTTTACATCTCCTTATGACTCTAAAGAAAATACTGAGATTCGTGAAAAACTCTCTGATGATCAAAACTATGAAAAATATCTTGATCAGGTTCCTTATCAAATGGATATTGAAAGAGTTGTTCTAAAAGAAATGATAGAACATGGTGATGCACTTCGTGCAATCCGTTCTATTCAGATATCTTTGCGAAGATTTTACATTCAGGCTTACCAGTCTTTTCTCTTTAATCAATCTCTTAGTTCTGCTTTGTCTGATGGTGAAGATATGTTTGAAGCACAATCAGGTGATGTTTGTTTTGATCTTCATGGAATTATTGGGAAATATGTGAAAGGACTAGATCAATATCTTGCATTACCGTTTGTTGGATATTCATATTATAAAAAAACTAGATTTAACTATCAAATCTCCAAAATTTTGAACCAAGAAGAGATCGCCCCCAAAGACTTTTTCATAAAAGAGATGCAGGAAGTAAGTAGTGAGGGTGGTTTTAGACAAGCTGCTATTCATTGTTCTGATTTTTCATCATATGATAATACGGTAGAGGTTTCATTGTCTAGAGGTTCTTTTGCAACGATCTTGTTAAGAGAAATAATGAAACCAACAGATCCAATTATTGCTGGTTTTTGAGATCTATTTTCATATGATAATACTTTAGATGTCTTTAAGTTAGTGTATTTTTTAGCAAATATAATTACGATGGATAGAGCATACATGCTAATTAGTTGTGAAATTGGAGAAGAACAATTTCTTTATTCTCAATTAAAGAAGATTCCTGAAGTAAAAAGTTGTTTGATAACTTATGGTAGTTATGATGTTGTTGCAGAATTTGTTACAGACACTCCTGCACAAATGAATGAAATAATTACATCTAAAATTAGAAAATTACAAAAAATTAAAAGTACAATTACTCTTCGTGTTACAGATTAGTTTCTTTTAATAATTTTAATTCCTATTCCTGTTACAATTATTATAATTCCTACTATTGAAATTCCAATGCCATAGGTAATCCACTCTGGATTGGAATACATGAAAGATGATTGTGGTCCTATAATTGAATGTCCTTGAAGATGAAAAATAAGACCAAAAATCAATACAATAGTGCCTATGATGACTAACGACTTTACTTTTTTCATGATGAATATATTTGATTTCTATTAAAAAGGGTAAACAGAATTGATAATTTGACCAAATGATTTTTTGATTTAGCCTTTAATGATTTTCTCAAGACTTCATAAAATGTACAATTGGAATAGTATGTCTGAGTCAAATAGTCACAAATATCTAGGAATGATATTATTTGGCTCGTCAGCCTCACTTGCAATAATTATATTTCTAATTTTTTCCCCACAAATTGAGTCTATCAACAAAGAATCACCACTTTTGATTAATATCATGTTTATTCCTGCTATGGCCGTAGGTTTTCTTTTTGGTGTAAGAATTACACAGAGAGCAATCAAACCTTCAGAAATGCGTAGTCCATTAAAAAGTTCAATTGTAAAAATTTTCTTATTTGTTTTTGTTATTGGTGGCATGTTTAGTTCTGTAAACTTTGCCATAAATGGAGGTAGTGTAATCCCTGAGGTTACAATTTTAGAAGACGGACTTTTGCCTTGGTTAAATAAATTTGTCACAGAAAATGGCGGTGCAACTTTCATGATAATTTCTAGTATTACATTGATGGCAGCAGCTAGCAAAAGAGTTCTTGGAATGACTACTGGATTTTTAAATAGAATGGTGACTTTTGTTGGAACATTTGTTTTCTTTACAATGCTTGTTTTGAGTTTCACACATTCTGATCCTACATCATCAGGTGTTTTCTTGTATACCTTTTATCAAGCTGGAATTGTTGGTGGCGCATTTTATGCAATGAATAAACAAACTAAAAATCAAAACATGCTAAAAGACTTTGGTAATGGTTTTTAATTTCACTCATCTAGGTCTAAATAAATTCCTGAGATTTCAGTGTTGAGTCTATCCCAGTATATTTCACAACCATCAGTTTTGAAATCATTTTTCTTACACTCATTGAAATGAGCTGTATTGTCTCTTTGCATGTTATCTGCAAAGAGTACATCATCACCAATTGCTAATGCTAAGATGCCAATTGCTGCAAGACTTGCAGCAACTACAATCATACCAAATCCTGCTTGTGCATGATTACCGTATTTTGCCATTTACGAAAAATCCATGACTCTTGAATTTAATCTTTTCAAGTTTCGACTTTGCGATCAAATTTACCATACTAGTGTGGTTTTTTGGGAAAAAAAGAATAGAGAGTGCTTGAAAATACCATCATTGAGCATTCAAATTCTCCAATATGAGTTTCTTGGACCAATCCCGCTTGATGAATGGGGACCTCCGATGAAAAAACTGATATTTTTAATCTTGTCTAGAGTCAAAGATAATTTCAATATAGTCTATGTTGGTGATTGTGAAAAGACTGATGATGAGTCTTTTTTTGCTCAACATTCAGAATTCAAATGTTGGGTAAAACAATCAGGTTCTGAAAAATCCTTGCATCTTGCAATATTGCCTATGTTTGAATCAGATAAAGATCATAGACAAAATGTACTCAATAAAATAATGACTTACTACAAACCTCCATGTAATTCTATTGATATTCCAAAAACAAAACCTGATTATGTAATTAGAAAAACAGAAACACCAAGTTCAGAACTACAAAAATTTTCTTGTCCTTGTTGTGGATCTGAAATGAAGTCTGAAAAAATTCTTGAAAAATCTACACTTTATCGTTGTACTGGTTGTGGAATAAGTGATACCAAGCTTAACTGTTGACTTTATTTTGTACATCAAACAATTGTAACATTAACAAATCCATTCCTTTTTTTAGATGTTGAAATTCATTAATTGAGTGCATTTGACCATCTACTAGTGCCCTCATAATTTTAATTGAACTTTTTTGATAATCATCTGATGCAACAATTTCCATAGCATTAAGTCTTGATAAAATGTTATCTAGATCTTTGATCATTTCATCTGATGGTTTGTGTTTATCCATTACTAATCTGAAAAGATTTTGATATATGAATCGTTACAACAGATCTTCATCAATCTTTTGAATTGGGTCTAAAAATTGTTGGCATGTGCAAGTTGGAATTTGGCATTTACCTACCTTGAGAATTGAATTACTATCTTCATTTGGTATATGTACCTCATCTGTATGGTGACATCTCTTACAATTCATAGTAAAAAATTAATTTCTCCAATATTTAAGCCAAAACTTAAGGAATTAAAACTGCTCTTGCCTCAATTTTTGAATCTTTTAATTTTTTGAGCACTTCGTTTGCACTCTCTAATGGAAATATTTGAGAAATTACTTCAATATTTTTTTCATCACATATCTTGATGACTTGCTCCATGTCTTTTGTTGTACCTATCAGTGTACCTCTGATTGTCTTTTCTTCAAATGCCATAAATGCCGGATTTTCTCCAACTGTTGCAATCACAATCAATCCTCCTTTCTTTACTGACTTTATTGCAGTATCTGTAACAATATCTGCTGGTGCAAAAACTATAGCTGCATCAAGCGTTCCATGTTTTTCTTTTAGTTTATCAAGAAACTCTTGTTGGTTTTCAGAAAAAGTCATCGCATCTATGGCACCTAATCTTTTTGCAACATCTAGATGATTTTGTGTTCTAGAAAATGCAATCACATCACAATTTTCTACTTTTGCAAATTGTACTGCCATGTGCCCAACTCCACCAATGCCAAAAATTCCAATTTTTTTATTTAGTTTTGGTTCTGCTGCTTTGACTGCTTTGTATGCTGTGATTCCAGCACAAAATAATGGTGCAGCATATTCTGGTTTCATACTATCTGGAACTTTGGTTGCAAAATCTTCAGTTACTGTAACGTATTCTGCATATCCTCCCTTGAGTGATTCTCCTAAAATTATTGATGACTCACAAAGGTTTTCTTTTCCTTCTTTACAATATTGACAATCTCTGCATGACTCTAACAGTGGAGTAATTCCTGCTCTATCTCCAACTTTGAATTTGGAAACATTTTCTCCAATTTCAACTACTTTTCCAACTAGTTCATGACCTGGAACTGTTGGAAGAGTTGGTGGAATTCCAATATCTTTCCAATCTCCTTCAATTCCATGAAGCTGTGAATGACAAACTCCACACGCTTCAATTTTTAGTAAAATTTCATTTGATCTTTGAATTTCATGTCTATCTATTTCTGTTAGTTTCAATGGGTTTGTCTCAATTGCAGCACATTCCGAAAGCACCATTGCACGCATTTTTACCATAATGCCCAAAATCAAGCACGAAATTTTAAGATTCGCACATTAGAAAAATAAAGGACTAGTCCTGTACATCATTTTATGACTGAAATTTCAAAAGACGATCGTGAAAGGGTAAAACTATTACGACTCATTACAAGCTCCAAAAATGAATTTAAGAAACTTACACTAGAACAATTAAAGCGATTAGAAGAGCTAGTTGAAAAAAAAGATTATAGTCATGACAAAAAAGCCCATAAATCAAAAGTGAAATTACTAAGAAAAATTAATGTTAGAATATACGAAATTACCGAAGGAAGAGGAATCTGGTAGTAATCATTCTAATTAGGTACAAATATTCTAACACTTTTGATTAATCATGGCAGAAAACAATCTCATTAAAGAAACTAGTCCATATTTACTTCAACATGCAAACAATCCTGTACAATGGTATGCATGGAATGATGAAGCATTAAAAAAGGCAAAAGAGGAAAATAAACCAATTTTTCTCAGTATTGGATATAGTGCATGTCATTGGTGTCATGTAATGGCACACGAATCATTTGAAAATGAAGAAGTTGCAAAATTCATGAATGAGAATTTTGTAAACATCAAAGTAGACCGAGAAGAAAGACCAGATATTGATGATATTTATCAAAAAGTTTGTCAAATAGCAACTGGTCAGGGTGGCTGGCCATTGAGTATTTTTCTTACTCCAGATCAAAAACCATTCTATGCTGGAACTTACTTTCCTGTATTGGATTCTTATGGACGCCAAGGTTTTGGAAGTATTTGCAGGCAACTCTCACAAGCATGGAAAGAAAAACCCAAAGATATTGAAAAATCAGCTGAGAAATTTCTTGATACATTAAACAAAGCAGAAGTCATCAAAGTTACATCAAAATTAGAACGAATTATTCTTGATGAAGCTGCCATGAATTTGTTTCAATTAGGTGATTCAACTTATGGTGGATTTGGCTCTGCACCTAAATTTCCTAATGCTGCAAATGTTTCATTTTTATTTCGTTATGCTAAACTTTCAGGTCATTCACAATTCAACGAATTTGCGCTCAAAACTCTCAATAAAATGGCAAAGGGTGGAATTTTTGATCAAATTGGAGGTGGATTTCATAGATATTCCACCGATGCAAAGTGGCTAGTACCTCATTTTGAAAAGATGCTATATGACAATGCTTTGATACCTGTTAATTATGCAGAAGCTTATCAAATAACTAAAGATCCTTTTTATCTTGACGTGTTACAAAAAACACTTGATTTTGTTTTACGCGAAATGACTTCTCCAGAAGGTGGGTTCTATTCTGCATATGATGCAGACTCTGAAGGTGTAGAGGGGAAATTTTATGTTTGGAGTAAAAGTGAAATAAAAGAAATTCTTGGAAGTGATGCTGATTTATTTTGTCTATATTATGATGTTACTGATGGTGGAAATTGGGAAGGAAACAACATCCTGTGTAACAATCTCAATATCTCTACAGTTGCTTTTAATTTTGGAATAACAGAAGAGAAGATAAGGGTGATTTTAAAATCATGTTCTGATAAATTACTAAAAGTTCGATCTATGCGAGTTCCTCCTGGTTTGGATGATAAGATTTTAGTTTCGTGGAATTCATTAATGATTACTGCATTTGTAAAAGGTTATCGTGTAACAAATGATTCTAGATATCTTGATGCTGCAAAAAACTGTGTTTCCCTTATTGAAAATAATCTCTTTGCAGATGACAAACTTTTACGAACTTACAAAAATGGAACAGCAAAAATTGATGGATATCTTGAAGATTATTCCTATTTCACAAACGCATTGTTGGATATCTTTGAGATTGAACCCGAATCTAAATATCTTAAATTAGCATTAAAGCTTGGACATCATTTAGTAAATCACTTTTGGGATTCTAAGACCAATAGCTTTTTTATGACTTCAGATGATCACGAAAAACTAATCATTCGACCAAAAAGCAATTATGATCTATCTTTACCTTCTGGGAATTCTGTTTCTGCTTTTGTAATGCTTAGGCTATATCATTTATCTCAAGAACAAAAATTTCTAGAAATTACCACAAAAATTCTAGAATCTCAGGCACAAATGGCTGCTGAAAACCCATTTGGATTTGGATATTTACTGAACACCCTTTCTATCTATTTAGAAAAACCATTAGAAATCACCATCATCAACCCAGAAAATTCAGATCTTTGCAAATCTCTACTAACAAACTATTTACCCAATTCCTTTATGGTCACAATTCAAAATTCTACTCAGTTAGAAAATCTATCTGAATATGCTTTTTTTGCAGGGAAAATTTTTGAAGACAAAACTTCAGTTTTTATTTGTAAGGATTTTTCTTGCTCTTTACCATTACATACCATTAATGAGATAAATTCACATCTTTAGATTTTTTTCATTTCTATAGCAATTGTATTTCCAACTTGTGGCCTTTCCATATGGTCATATCTTGCTTTTGGCATTACTATTGTGATTTGTGTTTGTTGATATGTTTTGATATTGACAGTTGGTTGGGCTTGCAATATTGCTTCTAACAACGGCATAACTTGCTCTTTAGTTTCTGAATCAAGCTTTTTTGAAACATTTTCAATGATCATTTGTTTTTGAGAAATTGGCTCAGTTGAGACATTTTCAATTAATGTCAATTGAATCGTTTGCCCATTGTCTACTATCTGTGAAACTTTGAATTCATTTGTTGCTGACAACGCTTTGTTCGATTTTCTTAATGATTTATCTTTAACGAATTGAGAAATATAGCGCAAACGCAGCTATTGCCACAGCCGATGACACTCCTAACCCAAAGATGATTTTACTTCCATCTACATTCATAATTCTTATTTTTTCAAATACCATTAAACTGTAACTAATTTCTATTTCTTTACAATCTCTTTACTGATGATTTCTACGTAAGTGTTTTAATAGATTATTTGTGATTATTCATATCGCAAGCCAAATTATACTGTATTCACATACATGCGATACACGACCATGTCCAACAGGGGTGTCCAATTGGATACTCTTTCTAATTAAAAATCATGTATCATTTTCTGTTGAATCTTGCTCAGACTTGTCTTCTGATTCTTTTTCATTTTTTTGTGGCTTGTCTGTACCAAGTAAGGATTTTTTGATTAGAGGAGCTCGCTCTTTAATTATCTGATTGAATTCTTGCATATCTTCTAAACTTGGTGTTTGTTGTTGGTTTTGGTATGCTTGTAAAAACCCAGAATACACACACCCTGTGATTATTCCAAATGCTGTGTCTGGAACTGATTCAATCTCTAGCACAAAATTTTCTGCAATTTGTCTGTATGATTCTGATTCGCTAATGTAATAGTCAATTAAACTATCAATGAAATCTTTATTTTCTTTAGAAATTACCATGACTTTTTCTCCTTTTCCTAGTTTATTTAATTGTCTTTGATTAATCGTTTATTTATTCATAAATTATTTCCTAAATGTTGTGGAAATTAGAACTAGAAGATTATTTTTTTCATATATATGATTCTAAGAAATTGATTGCAGGGTATTTTGATCCTGATTACGGTGAGCTTCACCCAAAAGAAAATTCCGAAGAAATTATTTTATCAATGTTAAAAAATCACGACAAAATTTTGGGTGGCTTGTTTATGGTTCCTCTAGTCAAATTCAAATTATTTGACACTGATTTAGAAACTAGTATTTCTGAAGTAGAAAAAAATGTGATTCGAGTAAACAAACATTTACAGAAATGGAAAAATTTCTTATCCCAAACTAATCATGAAATACACTCTATTAGAATATCTCATACTGATCAAGATATGTTAACCATCACTTTTCCGATGAAATTCTCAAAACCAACACCTCTGGAAAAAACAAAGCTATTAGAAGAAATTTTTCCTACTTTAGATTTGTTACAGAAATCAGGTTTGCTGTGATTTTACCTGAATACCTTGTAATTCCAATGTATGCCGATAATGCTCCAACTAGTAAAACAAGTGTTCCCACAGGAAATTCTGGAACAGCTGCATATTCTTCTGATTCTGCAATCAAAGTGTATTCATTAATCCCACTAGTTCGGATTTTATCATGAATTGCTATAACAAAGAATACATTACTCTCTACTCTCAGGTAATCCGGTTCTGGATAAACTCTAGATACTGCTGCAACATTTCCATCTTTGTCGTAAAGCGTGGCAATTATTGCTATAGTATTAGCCGTAATGTCTCCTTTGTTAGAAACAGTTCCAGTAATCATCAAATTATTGTAATTGTCTCTAGATAACTCTGATTCAATAATATCTATGACTTGGTTTTTTGGAGAACTAATCTTATAATCTAATTTCAATGAATATGATTTAGTTTTTTTTGCTACATCATTTGTTAAAACTAAATCAAACGGCCCTTTCATTCCTGGCATGATTACATTTACTAGAGAACTTGCATCCTTTGTTTGAATAATGTAATTATTTTCATCAAGTAACGTTACATGAATATTGATTTGGTTTAATGGGAAATCCAAATTGTTTTTAATTTCACCAACAATGTGTAGTGAACCATCATCACCAACGTATTGTTGATCATTTTGGATAAGTACTTCACCAAATGCTAAAGGCGTAATTCCGGCAAAAATAACTATAATTATAAAATTTTTTTCCAACAATCATTAATGTAGTATTCTTTAAAGAAGTTTATGTCAAATATCTGTTCAAGGCAGATGTTCAGTCTTCCATTCTTCTGCCTCATTAATACAGTTAAACCAGTCTACTTCTATTATATCTGAATCAAATTCTCCTAATTCATTTTTAAATTCTTTATCGCATTGACTTTTCATATTTTCTGATACTTGAATTACTTTTTGTGTTAATCCTATTGGTGGCGCTTCAAATTTTTCTGCTTCTTCATAATTTCTTACACCTGTTTTAGCTGAATAGAATTCAACTAGTCCCAACATTTCATATTCTAATGCTTCTTGAATTTGAGTATCTGATCTTACTTTTGCTGACTCATCTCCTGTTTTTATCCATTCGATGAATTCTGCATCACTTTTTAGCTGAGATTCAGAGGAGAGTTTTAACAATTCCACTGAACTCTTGAAGAGTTCTGGTGGCGTTAATTCATCATATCTTGAAATTGTTTCTTTAAATTTAATTAAGTGTTTATCATAAAAATCAAACAATCCTTCTTTTGAAATATCTCCTTCTTCCCATCTATTTTTCTCAGAATAGAATTTTATTTGTAATTGATTTACATCTTCTTGAATTTGGCTTAACTCAATTCCAAACTGTAAACCTTTTTGTTTAGTTTGCTCAACTGAATAATTGTATATTACAATTGATCCAATAATAAGAATTACAATTATCCCAATTACGATGTTTTGAATTTTCTTTTTCTTCAAAGATAATCTATATAATTTCCATTTTCGTCTAATTTGAGTTCAATTTTAAATTCAGTACCGCTGATAAACGAATCATTACGAGTTGTTCTAACTCTTGCTATAACAAGCTCATATGGCCAAATCTCAACTACTATTGCACCAACTTTAGCAGTTGGCGTTTCAGTAATTTCCATATCTTCACGCTTTATTCCGTGTCTTTCTAACATGTGAATAGCATGGTCTAGTAGTGGTTGAGGATTATTATTATTTAGTACCCAAACTTTTCCTTCATAATCTATTTTTTGCAATTCAAAAGAATCCTAATTAACTCATATAACAATTATTCGGGAACAATCACATTTAGTGTCATTGTGCTTACAACTCTGGAGAGTTTTCTAATTGTTGCAATTACTTTAGCAAATTCTTCTGGATTCTCTGTTTCAATTTCTGCAATTACATCATAAGCCCCAAAAGTAAGATATGCATTACTGACTTTATCCATCTGTCTTAACTCATCTACAATGTATTCTTCCGCTCCCAGATCACAATTTAATAAAATGAATCCTTTGTGCATTACTTTATCTTAATATAATTACGAAGTTCAAGTCTTTAAGTTTTACAATAATTACCATCTACTACGACCGCCGTAGCTGTTTTTATCGCCTCTATCACTGTATTTTTTTCTACCGCCACCTCTATCATCTCTTGAATCTCCGTCTCTGCGTGATCTTCCATATCCTCCAGAACGACCTCCTCTGGAATAGTTAGACCTTGATTGTCCTCCATACCTTCTTGATGGCATTTGTCTTTTTAGAGGATCTGGAATTGAAATTTGTATTCCCATTTTTTGATTTAAATCTTCGAGTGGAACTTTGATTTGACGTTTGATAATATTCCAATCTCCAACAGATGAATATGAAACAAATGTTATTGCTTTACCTTTTGCACCTGCTCTAGCTGTTCTTCCAATTCTATGAAAGTATACTAATTCTTGATTTGGAACATCATAATTGATTACTAGTTCTACTGTTGGAACATCTATGCCTCTTGAGGCTACATCTGTTGCAACAAGAATGTCAGCTTTTCCACTTCGGAATTTTCCCATTGTTTGTTCTCTTCTGTGTTGTGACATATCTCCTTCAATTGCTACTGCGTTGTATTTTTCCTGATGAAGGAATTTTGCAACATCTCTTGTTCTGTATTTTGTTGAACAAAATACAATACATTGACGTTTGATTGGTTTGATGAAATCAATTAGATACTTGAATTTGTCTCGGTCTTTAATTACTAAAAATGATTGATCTATTCCATCTCCACTAAGATCATCTGCACTTAACAGAAACTGTTTTGGATTATTTAGATATTCTTCAGAGAGTCTTAGAATCTCAGTTGGCATTGTTGCTGAATACAACGACATTACTCTGTCTTCTGGTGCTAAATCTAAAATAAATGAAATATCATCAATGAATCCCATATCTAACATTGTATCTGCTTCATCTAGAACAATATGGGTAATGTCTCTTAGTTCTATAGATCCTCTTTTGAGATGATCTATTAGTCTACCTGGTGTTGCTACGATAATTTCTACTCCTCTATCAAGAGCGTCTAACTGGATTCCCATTCCCTGTCCTCCATAAACTGTTACAACTCTGATTTTGGTATATTTTCCAAATTTCTTTATTTCACCTGTAATCTGCATTGCAAGTTCTCTTGTAGGTGCCATGATCAACCCTTGAATTCCGTTTCTTGGTTGGATTTTTTGTAGCATTGCTAATGCAAAAGCTGCAGTCTTACCAGAACCTGTATGGGCTTGTCCCACAACATCTCTTCCTGCAAGTAATACTGGAATTACTGCTTCTTGGATTGGAAATGGTTCTTTATACCCAAGATCCTTAATTCCTTTCAGTATGTCGTCGTTTAATCCTAAATCTTTAAATTCTGTCATTTTTGTTTTCTTCTCTTAAGCAACAACGAAAAAGCTCATTGCTTACTCGTCGTTATTCCGATATTTGCGATTCTCGATTAAGGTCTAATAAACGCTTGTTATTTTTAAGCATCTAATTGAGCATCTATAACTTTTTTGAAACTATCAAATGGTTGTGCCCCCTTTAACTCCACATATCCTAGTTGGTCATTTCCTATAAAAAATCCAGGCGTTCCTGAAACTCCATATTTTCTTCCATCATTAAGATCATTTTGGATTTCATCAATGTACTTTCCATTGATAACACAGGAATCAAATATTTCTTGATCTAATTGTATTTCTGTAGCGTATTGACTGAACAAAGATACTGCATCAGCGGTTTTTTGCTTACTCCATTGATTTTGATTGTAAAACAACATGTCATGCATTTCTTTGACTTTACCTTGCTCATTTGCACACTCTGATGCAACAGCTGCTGGAACAGCATTTGGATGAATACTCTGAATTGGAAAATCCCTGATTACTAGTTTGACTTTACCTGGTTCTATGTATTCTTCAAAAATTAATGGGAGTGTCTGAGTATGGAATCTTGCACAAAATGGACATTGAAAATCTGTAAATTCAATTATTGTTATTGGTGCATCTGGGTTTCCAATTACTGGATCATCATCTACTGAAATTTTCATTGGAATTTTTGGTTGGCTTGTAGGTAATTGATTTTGTAATACCTTGAGTTCTAATTTAGCAATTGCATCTTGAAGATCTTCTTCAGAAATCTGGTTAGAATTGAGATTTGTTGTATATGAGCCTGCTAAAAATGCAGCAACTCCTACTGCTATAATCAATCCTATGATTAATCCCCGAAATGTTGATTTTTTTACAGATATTTCTCCATTATTTTTATTCAATTCAAAATCATCTGAACTCATTTGAACTTGTTCAAAATTCTAGTATACTTATTCGTATTGCCAAATCATACAATGATACTCTATCTTTGAAAAATTTAAAAGCCAATGACGGGATCCGAACCCACGACCTGCTGATTACAAATCAGCTGCTCTAACCAGGCTGAGCTACATTGGCACATAGTAAAATGAAATTTTTCAGGTTTAAAATGTTACCGAGAATCTCAAAAACATTGACTTGATATCATCTGTTTGAATTAACCGCCAGTTTATAATAATCCCCAATTTTGATACTTTTAATGAGAATACGATACATCGATCCAAACAGACTCAAGGTTTTGATGATGATGTTTCTCGGAACAGGCATAATGGGTTTGATAATGGGGTTGCAATTTGCTCCTGCTGGGATGACTATGATTCTTACTTTTATGGGCGTAGTAAATATTGCGTTGTGTGCATTTTTCGCATTTACCTATTTGACACAGACACGTAGTGAACCTGATAAAAGAAAGAAAAAGAAAAAACTGGACTAGAATATTTACCGTAAATATCTTGTAGAAAAATAATTGACTCAGTTTTATATGAAATATATTTGGCCAGATTATGATATTACGAATTTTTTAAATCAATTATGAAAAATATTTTTCTCAATTAAAGTATAAATAATAACACTCTTTCAACAATTCAGAAATGTTAGATTTAATGGCCAAAAAATTATTTCTTACAAAAGGTAAGGGAATTCATGAAGACCGATTAACAAGTTTTGAATTTGCTTTACGAGATGCTGGGATTGCTGGAACAAATATTGTATTAATTTCAAGTATATTTCCACCAAATGCTAAACTAATTTCTAGGAAAGAGGGTCTAAAACAAATTAAACCGGGCCAGATTCTATTTACAATTTATTCAAAGAATCAAACCAATGAACCACATAGAATGTGTGCTGCATCAGTAGGGATAGCACAACCAAAAGATAAGAAAAGATACGGTTATCTCTCTGAATACGAGTCTTTTGGTCAAAACGAAATTCAAGCAGGTGACTATGCTGAAGATATTGCAGCACAAATGTTAGCATCATCCTTGGGAATTCCATTTGATGTTGACAAAGCCTGGAATGAAAAAAGACAACAATGGTTGATTTCTGGTGAAATCTATAAAACTCAACACATTACTCAATCAACTAAAGGTGACAAAGATGGAAAGTGGACTACCGTCTTTGCAGCAGCAGTACTCTTACTATAATTATTTTTTATATCCTTTAAGATAGAATAATGCAGCGGCAATTGCAACTATGGTAATTATAATTACTACAACAATTGATTCATCAAATTCTACTTTTTCAACTTGAAGTTGAGTTCCTCCTAGAGAAAATTTTAATTCTTCTTTGTTTACTGTTGTTTTTTCACCAAAAATGTATTTACCTTGAATTCTTTGTCCTTCTTCGGGATCGAAAATCCATCCTTCTTTTGTAATATCTGTAGGAATTTTTTCATCATCAATAATTTGTGTTGGTATGATATTTCCTTTGATATTTGAAACATTTGTATTTTCAGATGATAAAACTACTACCTGAATTATGGAATTCAAGGGATAAAATCCTGATGAAAAATAATCTGACCTCTTTAGATTCTCAACTTTGAGAAATTCTAATGGACTAATCTCAGTTATGGTTGTGGCTATGTTTGGATAGTCAACTGATAATCTTAACTGCAAAAGTGATTTCGATTCTAATGGGATTAACGAAAATGTAATCTTTGAGTTTTCTTCATGTGATAGGTTCTTTGCAACATCATAGAATCCTCCACCATCTCTAATTATTTTATGAACAAGTATTGCTGAAATCTTTTCATACATTGAACTAGTGTCCTCCATTGGCATTGTGTATACTGCTGAGACCATACCTCTACCTGAAATGACTCCTGATGTCTCAAGGGCTACATTTGCTTCATCATTAGTATGGACGTAAACTGAATGGAATTTAGCATCTGTATCAAATGCTTGGTTAATTCTATCTATGTATAATTCTGCAATTTCTTTTGTGTTATCCTGAATAGCAATAATTCCCTTATCTTCGGGATTTCTTTCTACATTTATAATAATACACGATTGGTCTATCACTCCTAGAATGCATTTTTCTCGGTTAGTCAAAATTATGGATTTAATTCTCTTGTCTTCTCTAATTTCTTTCTCTAATTCTGCAGGAATTTTGATTTCTTGAATGCTAGTACTTTGTAATGTAATTGATGCTGTAACATTTTGAGATATGCTTTTGTCTATGATTATTTGTGCCATTTCTTGAAAAGTTGCATTTTTTACTTCTTGTGAATAGACATAATTTGTTGAAATTCCAATTATCACAATTACTGCTAAGAAAAATATCTTTTTTTGCATAGATTGCTACTCTAAAAATGAAATTATTAAGTTTTACAAATCTTTGAAAAGATCTTTTATTGATAGCGTATCAAATTTGAGGTTAATTTTGGTAAGAGATTTACTTTTGATTTTGCCAACATATGTTAAATCGCGTTTGAATAACAAATCTGCAGTCCAACTTGTTGCAACCTGAAATCTTTTTTCAAGCATTGGCAGTTTAGATAGATAATATGTTCTCCAAATTAACCATGCTAAAGATCCCTTACAATGCACACCATACACTACTGCAATTGCTACTCTTCGACCTAAGGTGGTCATCATTCCTTTACTTTCAAAAGAAAATTCTTTGAGTTTAGTTTTACCCGTAATCCCAGAATAAAGATTGTTTGCAACAGTTTTACTTTGATGAATTGAGTTTTGAGCAGTTGGTGGATATGCTTGTCCAGTTGAAGGATTTGTAATTAATGCACAATCACCTAAAGCAAAAACATTCTCATGATCTGTTAGTCTTAGATACTTATCAACTTCGAGTTTTCCAGACTTGTGATGTTTACATTTTAACGATGATACAACAGGATCAATGGCTACTCCTGCAGCCCAAATTAGTGTCATACATGAAATTTTTTCACCATTATCTAATTGGAGAAAATCTTCGCCTGCATCAATTGCCAATGTATTTGCAATTATATTTACACCAGCTTTTCTTAGATAATTACCAGCATCTTTTCCAAGCTTTGGACCAAGTTCAGGTAGAATGAATTCTTGTGAAGTGACTAAATTCATGCTTATGTTTTCTTCCCCTATGCTGGGGTAGAAATTTTTAACAGAGTCTCTGACAAGTTGATTGATTTCACCCATTGTTTCAACACCTGCAAAACCCCCACCAACAACGGCAAATGTCATCAGCTTCTTTTTGAAATCAACATCTGATGTTTGAGCTGCACTTTCAAGCATATGGATAATTTGGTTATGAATAGCGATTGCATCTTCTACAGTTTTGATTACAAATGCATGTTTCTCGATATTTTTGTAATCAAAAAAGTTAGTATTACTTCCAAGTGCTATTATGAGATAATCATAATCAAGGGCATGGACTTTTCCATCAAATGTCCTTGTAATGGTAACTAATTTTTGTTCAAAATCAATTGAGGATATAGTTGCTTGATAGAATTCAGCTTGTTTACATTGCTTGCGAATAGGTATGGTGATATCACTTGGATGAATTAGTCCCGAAGTAACCTGTGGAAGCATTGGTGTATAAAGAAAATAGTTATCTTGGCTTACTAGACTGATTTTGACATTTGGTTCATTTTTGAATTTATTTTGAATTGATTTGAGAACGTTAATTCCTCCAAATCCTCCTCCCAGTATGAGAATTTTTTTAATTTGAGGCATGTTCTGTTTAAAAAAAACA
>Ga0209987_10000742_pt1 | contig 17235 bp, 10 predicted proteins | sample N074metaG_FD_182134 | JGI IMG/M metagenome (GOLD analysis project Ga0209987, IMG submission 182134) | Deep subsurface microbial communities from Kermadec Trench to uncover new lineages of life (NeLLi) - N074 metaG (SPAdes) (version 2) | ecosystem: Environmental > Aquatic > Marine > Ocean trench... | reverse complement strand
GGATTTGCCGACCTTTGAGCAAGACGTAGCGGCCGGCGTCGGCTTCCTCACGTTCGATTTCGGGATCGACGGCGTGTCGATGGAGATCGCGAAATACGCCGAGGCGCTGCGCCGGATTCTTGGAAATCCGAAGATCCACTACATCGCGGGCCACTTCGAGGAGTTTTTGGATCAGATCCTCTCCCCCACCGATGCCTGGCACACCATCGAGAGCATGCGGGGCTTCGAAGAATGGCCGAGTTATCGCGACTTCTTCTCACGAAAGCTCGAGCGCGGCAAGCCGCGCTACAACGAATTGATCGGTAGACTGTGGTCCGAGGTGTTGAGCACCTGCGAGAAGCTCGGCGCGATCGTCGAAGAAAACGACATCCGTCTCCTCTATCTTGCAAACACGAATTCCAATCCCGGAAATGTCGGCGTAGCACTGGCAACGGTCCTCGTCTCCGAGCATCTGGGCATTCCGGTTGTCAACAACTGCCACGACTTCTACTGGGAGGGCGGGGCGAGCGCGGTAGAACGCGCTGTCGAGGGAACTCCTCGCGGCCCGCGCGATCACTTTTTCACCAACTCGCACATTGGGGAGGTCTTCTCGGTCATCGAGAGACTCTATCCGTGGGAGTCCCGCAGCTGGGTTTCGGCGTGCATCAACACGAGCCAAGTCAATGCATTGTGTGAGCGTTTCGGTCACAACCCCGCGAACGTCGCCGAGATCGGGACCGCGATCGATACCCAGCGCTACACGATGCTCGATCGGCGCCGCACGAAGGAGTCGTGGAACCAGGTCGCGGAGATCCTGAGCGCAGGCCGTGCGAAGCTTGCCGCCCACTCGGTCACTGACGTCCTGGCAGAGGGGCAATTCACCGACCAGACGCGCCGCCCGATTTTGATCGCCGGGAAGAAGCAGGCGAACGTCGACTTCACGAACGCCAACACGATTTTGCTCCAAGCTACCCGCATTATTTCCCGCAAGCGGATCGAGCTGAACTTCAAGCTGATCGAAAAGTTCTTCGGAAATTCACGCTTCTTGAAGGCCTTTCTCGATCACCCCGAAAAGAAGCTCACGCTGCTGATCAGCGGCCCGGTCGCACCTGGTAGCGATCCCTATCTGGAACGACTGATTCACGAGTTTTCGAAGCTCATCCCGCGCCTCCCCGCAGCGGTGCGAGACCGCGTCTACGTCGCTTTCCTCTTCAGCGAATTCGATCATCGGGAGTTTCGCGCCCGTCACCCGGATCCGATTGGGATGCCAGAGCTCTACAACATCGCTTCCCTTGCGGTATTGCCGAGCAAAACCGAGGGGCGAAGCCTGCCCCTCATCGAGTCGGCGGCGTGTGGTGTTCTGATCCTGACGTGTCATTACGAACCCGCCGAGGTCTTCTCCGCAGTGATCGGCGAAAATCTCGCTCGAGAGGATCGCCTGGACGTCACCGTCTTTGGAGGTACCCACTTCAAGGACTCCACGGTCGATAGACTCTGCCAGCAGCTGTTGTCTACCGACCGCCCCGAGGCCATCCGGCGTCACAATCGCCGGGTCGTCGAGCGACGCTTCAGCATCGAGGTTCTCACTCGCGATCTCGGTCAGATCCTCGAGAAGCTCTACCTCCAGATGCAGGAGCCGAGGCGCTGGATGGAGCGCGCGAGAGACGCGATGGAGGGGTTTGGGAAGCGGGTTGCTGTGGAGAACCCAAAACTCGACGCATTGCTCGAGACCCAACAACGCGAGTATCTGCCAGGCTTCGGGCGAATGGGCTTGATGTTGATGCTGAAGTCGCTGATCGACCCCAGCTACTTCCGGGTCGAGGAACAGCGCTTGCGCGGGATGGCGTTTGAATTCGCGATGCGGCTGATGCGCGAGACGGGCCAATCGCGCAACCTGGACCCTGGGGACTGCGCGGACTTCTACAATACCGTCGACAGTCTCTTTCTGGTTCGCGACGGCGAGATACCGATTCAGGTCGATCACTCCCTCGCGTACCGGCACCGCAATCGGCGGCGCTATTGCTATCGCGAGCTAACGCCGCAGGAACTCACCGGCGTCATTGTGTCGGTCCATCGGGACGCGTTCGGCCCGCTGACTTCGACGGAGGTGGTGCACGGTGCGTCGCACCAGGTAGCGGACTGGTCTGCGATGGTGGCGCGGTGCTTCGGCGGCGGAGTTCCCGAGATCGACGACCGGGATTTTCTCTACGAGCGCCTTCGCGAGAACGTCCCTTTCGCGATCTTCCCCGGTACGTTGACAGAGCACGAACTCGAGGTCTTCGTGCTCGAGGCGGTGCGGAGCCGGCTGGGCCTCGGGATCCACGACGAATTGCCGGAGAAGCAGGCCACTCGAATCGAACGCCTCGCGCCGATTACGATCATTGAAAGGCGGGAACGCCTACCGGGCGGAGGCAGCGCGGAGTCACTCGAAAAGTATCTGGTGGAACGGGCGGACCAGGAACTCAAGCTTCTCTACGAGCGTGGAATCTGTCGCGTCGTCGCCAGCGAGCAGATCTCGGTGGGGATCGACTTCCGCCAACTGGGTGTCAAGGCCATTGAGGTGCTCGATGAAATCCGCACAGCGGGCGGCTTCATCGTTACGCTGTGCTCTCACGCGGCGGTGACCACCGATGCCGCAACCCTGGACCGCTTCCACATCGGTCGCGCCACGGATCCGACGACGGCAAATATCCTCGGCATCGCGCTGGGTGCGAGCTACGTAGAATGGGCGCCGGCGGGCCTGCGCCCGACCCTTGCCTATCCAACCCCTGTGCAAACCGCAAAGAGCCTCAGCGAAACCCTCCACACCCCGCGCTTTGCGCGACTCCGTAAACGCCTGGGCGACTCCAAACTGCGGGCGGCACTTTGCGAGGATGCGATCTCGCGCGGTTCGCGTGTCGAAGACCTCCTCCAACGGCTCGTAACGCCGAAGCGTTCAAAGTCGGGACGGGTCGAAGCCCAAGCACTGAATGGCGTCTACGACGATGGCTGTCCCTGGTCGGGAGTGATCGCGTCGGTTCCGCCCTCGCAGCGGCCACTTCGGTATTCGATTCTCTCTTCCAGCCGGGGCAACCAGACGGTTCCCGAGTTCGTGCGGCGCTTCAATCGATCGCGCAGCCGCCGCGCGCAGATCGCGTGGAATGGCGGCTTCATCCTGAACCCCGAACTGGTGGGAAAGCTCGGCCTCCCCGAGAGCTACATCGGCTCTCCACTGGGTTTGATCATTTCACACGGGAGGCTGTTGAGCCCGCCTCTCTTCAACAAGCCCGCCTTTGTAGCCGGAGAAGATCGGACGCTGTCGATTCGTCGCGTGAGTTGCGAACTGGGCCTGACTGTCCGAGCCAACCGAACCACCGTCGAACTCGGCCCGGAAACCCGGAATCTCAAGAACCCCGGTGCGGATCCGTGCTTCTACGATCTCTTCCACGATTCACCCACACTGCCCGGGGACGGCCGCATGATCGTGCGGCTGGTGGGCAATCGAATCGCGAAGATCGTGAATACGAAGCCGGGCGAGAACCCGCCGGTCCTCCCCGTCGGCCTCGTGATTTCGTTCCCCCCTGGTGGTGTTCCGAGAGGCTGGGAAGCCGGCCGGGCGCTCGCAATCAAGGTCGCCGGATTGGAAGACATCGCGAATGCGGTGGAGGCCGGACCCCTTCTGCTCGACGAGGGCCAGATCGCGATCGACATGGAGCGAGAGGGGTGGAAGACGCGATCCTCCATCCAGACCCAAGCCGCGCGGATCGACTACCTCGACATGCGCGGACCGAAGATCGCAATCGGACTCGACGACCAGGGAACCCTGGTCGTCCTCGCGGTAAACGGCCGCATTCGCGAGTCGGTTGGCGCAACCCACGTCGACATGGCGAAAATACTGCTCGAGCGGGGGATGCAAAGTGCGATGGGATTCGATCCAGGTGGGAGCGCGACGCTGGTCGTCGGCAAGGAGATCCTGAACATTTCACCCTACAACCACGACTACGAGCGCAACGTCTACTCTCTCCCCCCAGAGCCCCGCAGTGTCGCGAACGTAGTGATCGGCTATTGATTCGACACAGGCGAGGCTGTGAGAATTGCTCCAGTGTTGACAGAAGGTGTCCGGCAAAGGGAAGATTGCGAGAACCCATGGTGCTCGTTCTCCTCGCAACCGCTTCGTCACTCGTCGCGACCCTTGCACTCCTGGGATGCAGCGTGCCGGGCCCACTCAGCATGGGCCAAGGGCTGCCAGAGATCGTTTCATTAATTCGAGGAGATCGGTGAGCGATCTCGAGCAGAGCCTCGACGACTATCGCCGCAGCGTGGATCGCTTCCGCTGGGACGTGCCCGAGGTGTTCAACTTCGGACGCGACGTGCTCGACCGCCTGGCCGCCGATCCGGACCGCCCCGCGCTGCTCTGGCGCAGCGCAAGCGGCGGGGAACGCCGGCTGAGCTTCGCCGACGTCGCGCGCGAATCAAACCGCTTTGCCCAGTTGCTGCGTTCGCTCGACGTCCGGCCGGGGCAGCCGGTGATCATCATGCTCCCCCGAATTCCCGAGTGGCACATCGCACTGGTCGGAACGCTGAAGGCGGGCGCGCTCGCGATCCCGAGCTCGACGATCCTGCGGCCGAAGGACATCGCCTACCGCGCATGCCACAGCGAAGCCGTCGCGATCGTTTCGATCGACGAACAAGCGGACGCCGTCGATGCCGTTCGCGACGAGATGCCAAGCGTGAAGCACTACATCGTCTGCACCAGGGACAGTGGCGGGCCGGAGTTGGACAGCACGCGCGGCGGGCGGGCGCAGTCGGGTGACTCCCAATCTGGGTCAGACGGCTCGCGATCGCAGTCGAACGGCTCTCGATGGATCGACCTGCGAACATCACTCGAAGCCGCCTCCGATGACGATTCCGCGGGCCATCCGACGCGCGCTTCGGATCCGGCGCTCGTCTACTACACCTCTGGAACCACGGGGCCGCCGAAGGCCGTCCTCCACAATCACGGCTACACCTGCGCGCAGCGCTACACTTCACTGCTCTGGCATGGGGTTCGCGCCGGCGACCGGCTCTGGACCACCAGCGACACGGGCTGGGCCAAGGCCGCGTATGGTGTGATCTTCGGCCCCTGGTCGGCGGGCGCCGAGGTCTTCCTCTACGACGGCCGCTTCGAAGCGGCCCGCGAGCTCGAGTTGCTCGCAGAGGTCGCGCCCCAGGTCTTCTGCGCGCCGCCAACGGAATTCAGGCTGCTCGTGAAGGAAGATCTCTCGAAGCTACAGCTGCCCGCGCTGCGCGAATGTGTCTCGGCCGGAGAACCACTCAACCCCGAGGTGATCCGCGCCTGGCACGACGCCACCGGGCTGACGATCCGCGACGGCTACGGCCAGACGGAGACCATCTTGCTGGTGGGGAACTTCCCGGGCATGCCCGTCCGGCCGGGCTCGATGGGACTGCCGATGCCCGGACATCGCGTCGAGGTGATCGACGAGGCCGGCAACGCGCTCCCGCCCGGTGAGGTCGGCGACATCGCACTGTTCGGGACCCCGCCCAGCTTGTTCGTCGAATACTGGAAGGACGACGAGGCCTCTCGCGCGTGCCGACGCGGCGAGTGGTACATGACCGGAGACCGCGCCTACCGCGACGACGACGGTTACTTCTGGTTCGTCGCGCGCTCCGACGACCTGATCATCTCGGCCGGCTACCGGATCGGCCCGTTCGAGGTGGAGAGCGCATTGATCGAACACCCCGACGTGGTCGAGGCCGCTGCAGTGGCCGCGCCAGACGCCGATCGCGGATCGATCGTCAAGGCCTACGTGGTCGTCCGCGACGGAGCATCCGCGGGCCCCGAGCTCGCGAAGAGACTCCAGGAGCACGTGAAGAACACGACCGCGCCCTACAAGTATCCGCGTGCGATCGAATTCGTCGATGCGCTGCCCAAGACCGTGAGTGGCAAAATCCGGCGCATCGATCTTCGGCAGCGCGCCGAAGCCGAAGCAGGCGACTAGCGGTCCGCAGAGGCTCGCGACGGCTGGCAGCGGGCGGAAGTTCGAGACAGCTGGAAATTCGACACGGCTAGCAGCGCGCCTAAGCCGGACCCGAAGACCGCGGTTAACAAGTCGCTGCTGAAGCAGGCGGTTGGCCGCGCGCTCCATTGCCAGCGGCGATCGGATGCACGGAAAGTCCAGACGGGTATGCTCGGTTTAGCAAGCGAACTCGGATTGCACGCGGATCCCAGCTCGCCGGAGGCGCGTCCGATGGCTGCGACACCCATCAAGCCGAGCAGCGGGAACACCGACTCGACAAGCAACGGGAACACCGACCCGATCCGCACCATCTCGGGACGCCCCGTGCAAACGGTATACGGCCCGGACGACCTCGCGGATTTCAAACCCGACAGCGAACTCGGCGAACCGGGCGAGTTTCCGTTCACCCGCGGCCCACATCCCGAGATGTACCGCAAGCAGCTCTGGACGATGCGCCAGTTTGCGGGCTTCGGAACACCCGCGCAGACCAATGAGCGATTTCACTACCTGCTCGGCCAGGGCCAGACGGGCCTGAGCACCGCCTTTGATCTGCCCACGCTGATGGGGCGGGACAGCGACGACCCGCTCTCGAGGGGAGAGGTCGGCCGCTGCGGGGTGGCGATCGACACGCTCGCCGACTTCGAGCGCCTCTATCGAGGGATCGATCTCGGAGAGATCAGCGTCTCGCTGACCATCAATGCGCCAGCCGCCGTGTTGCTCGCGTTCTACGTCGCGCTGGCAGACAAGACGGGCGTCCCGCGCGATCGGCTTCGCGGAACCTGCCAAAATGACATCCTCAAGGAGTTTCACGCCCAGAACGAATTCGTCTTTCCGCCGCGGCCATCGCTCAAGCTCGTCATCGACACCATCCAGTTCGCGACCGAACACTTGCCGCAGTACAACCCCGTGAGCATCAGCGGCTATCACATTCGCGAGGCGGGTTCGACCGCCGGGCAGGAGATCGCTTTCACGCTCGCCGATGGGATGGCCTACGTCGAGGCCACGATCAAAGCCGGCAGCAACGTCGATGATTTCGCGCCGCGACTCTCGTTCTTCTTCAACTGCCACAACGACTTTCTCGAAGAGATCGCGAAGTATCGCGCTGCTCGCCGGGTCTGGGCCAAGCTGATGCGCGACCGTTTCGGCGCCAAGGATTCGCGCAGCCACTGGCTTCGCTTTCACGCACAGACCGCAGGATGCACGCTGTGGGGCGCGCAGCCGATGGTCAACGTCGTGCGCGTCGCCTACCAGGCGCTCGCCGCGGTCCTCGGCGGCTGCCAGTCGCTCCACACCAACAGCATGGACGAAACCCTCGCGCTCCCCACCGAGGCCGCCGCGACCCTCGCGCTGCGAACCCAGCAGGTCCTCGCGCACGAGACCGGCGTGATCAACACCGTCGACCCGCTCGGAGGCAGCTACGCGATCGAGACGATGACCAACGAATTGGAGGCCGAGACCTGGGACTACTTCGAGCGCATCGAGCAGGTCGGTGGGGTGCTCGCCGCCACCGAGTCGGGCTTCTTCCGGCGCGAGATCGCCGATGCCGCGTTCCGCTACAGCCAGGAGATGGATCGCGGCGAGCACATCACGGTGGGCGTGAATGCGTTTCAGGAGAAAGCAGGAGCCCCGATCGAGACGCTCAAGATCGACCCGTCCGTCGAGACCGAGCAGATCCAGTCTCTCGATCGGGTGCGCGAGGCGCGTGATGCGTCGGCGGCTAGTGAGGCACTCGACGCGGTGCGCCACAGCGCAGCCGCTGGCGACAACGTCATGCCCGCGCTGATCCACGCCGCCAACGCGCACTGCACGGTCGGCGAAACCGTCAACGCGCTCGCAGACGTCTACGGTCGATTCGATGCTGGAGTCGGTTGGTGAACCCGCAGCCGCCCCGCATCCTACTGGCCAAGGTCGGCCTCGATGGTCACGACCGCGGCGTCAAGGTCGTTGCCCGCGCACTGCGCGACGCCGGCATGGAAGTCATCTACACCGGACTTTGGCAAACGCCGGAATCCGTCGTCCGCGCAGCGCATGACGAAGACGTGGACATCGTCGGCGTCAGCATGCTCAGCGCCGCCCACATGACGCTCGTCCTACCGATGCTGAAGGCGCTACGCGCCGATCGGGGCGTGCCGATCCCACTAGTCGTGGGCGGCATCATTCCCGAGGACGACACGAAGTCGTTGCTCGACGAAGGAGTCGCCGCGGTGTTCCCACCAGAATTGCTACTGGCTGAAATGACGGCCAAAGTCGCGAAGATTGCGCAAGCCCACCGAAGCCGCGTAGCCGACAGCGTGCCCGTCGAACCGCTGGATTGGCGGCTCGAACTTGCGCGCGAACTTTCCGAGGCCGAGAGAGGCGAGCCCGAGCCAATTCGTTCGGATCACCGGGCACTCTGGGTTGGCGTGACCGGTTCGCCGGGCGTCGGCAAGAGCACGCTGATCAATCGATTGGCTGCCGAGCTGCGCTCGCGACAGCTACGGGTCGGTGTGCTCGCGGTGGATCCCTCCAGCCCCGTCACGGGCGGGGCGCTGCTTGGCGACCGCGCCCGCATGCAGGAGAGCGCACAGGATCCAGACCTGTTCGTGCGCTCAGTGGCCACCCGGGGTCAGCCGGGCGTGTTGTCCAAGGCCGTTCCCGCGATGCTCCGCTGCATGGACGAGCGAGAATTCGATGTAGAGATCGTCGAGACCGTCGGCGCGGGTCAGGCAGATTTCGAAATCTGCAAGATGACCGATGTAAGCCTGCTGTTGCTGATGCCTGGAGCGGGTGATGAACTCCAGTTCGAGAAAGCCGGCGTGATCGAACTCGCGGACATCATCGTGATCAACAAAGCGGATCGCCCCGATGCGGACATCTTGCTCACCCAGTGTCGCGAGGTCCTCGGCCCCGATCGCGATGTCGTCAAGGTTGCCGCGATTCGCAACGAGAACATCGACGAGCTGACCGAGCTGATTCTCTCCAAGAGAGACCAATCGCGTTAGCCGATTCGCGTTTCGCCGCAGCCCTCATGCAGTTTCTCCACAGCCCGTACTCAACTCGAGAGTAAAATCGCTCGGTACCAATATGGCATTGGCGCACACCCCACCGTCTACGCGTTTAGCCCGTGCGCCTCACCCGCTCCACTCGGCACTCGGATGCGTTCGACCAGGTCCTTTACGTGTGGAGGCGGCTCTGGCGTGAACCGCGACACCGTCACGCTGATCGCGAAGTTGATCAGCATTCCGACGGTTCCGATTCCCTCTGGGCTGATGCCAAACCACCAGCTGTCCGCGGTATTGAGGTCGGGGCGCACGAACTTGAAATAAATGATGTACGACGCCGTGAAGGTGATTCCGGCGATCATCCCGAGGATCGCACCCTCGCGTGTCGTGCGTTTCGAGAAGATCCCGAGGATGATTGCGGGAAAGAACGAAGACGCCGCCAACCCAAACGCAAACGCGACCACCTCCGCGACGAAACCGGGTGGGTTCGCGCCGAAGTAGCCGGCGATCACGACCGCGACGCCCGCCGAGATCCGCGCGGCAAGCAGCTCCCCCTTCTCCGTGATGCCCGGTCTGATACCGCGCTTCAGGAGGTCGTGACTGACGGCTGACGAAATGACGAGCAGCAGGCCCGCGGCCGTCGACAGCGCGGCAGCCAATCCGCCCGCTGCGACGAGCCCGACCACCCAGTCGGGCAGCTCCGCAATTTCGGGGTTGGCGAGGACCATGATGTCGGGGTCGACGGTCAGCTCGTTGGTCAGCGGGGAGTCGGGCCCCACGAACTGAATCCGGCCATCACCGTTTAGGTCGTCGAACGCGAGCAGGCCGGTCTCCTCCCAGCGGGTGAACCATTCGGGCACCTGCGCGTACGGCGTTTCGTGCACGCTGTTGATGAGGTTGATGCGGGCGAACACCGCAACCGCGGGGGCCGTGGTGTACAGCAGCGAGATGAACAGGAGCGCCCACCCGGCCGAGATACGGGCATCCCGAACCTTCGGCACGGTGTAGAAGCGAATGATCACGTGCGGGAGGCCAGCGGTGCCGACCATGAGCGCCGCCGTGATGAAGAAGACATCCAGGGTCGATTTGGTTCCGCTGGTATACGGCGCGAAGCCCAGCTCGTTGTGCAGGCCGTTGAGACGATCGAGAAGCGCGGTTCCCGACGCCTGGTCGACGCCGCCGAATCCGAGTTGGGGGATGGGGTTTCCGGTGATCATGAGTGACAGGAAGATTGCCGGCACGAGGTAGGCAAACATCAGCACGCAGTACTGGGCCACCTGTGTGTACGTGATCCCCTTCATGCCACCCAAGACGGCGTAGAAAAAAACGATCGCCATCCCGATGAACACGCCCGTGTTGACGTCGACCTCCAGGAAGCGCCCAAAAACGATCCCGACGCCGCGCATCTGGCCAGCGACGTACGTGAACGAAATAAAGATCGCGCACACGACCGCCACGACCCTGGCGACCTGCGAGTAGTAACGGTCTCCCACGAAATCGGGGACCGTGTACGCCCCAAATTTACGCAGGTAAGGCGCGAGCAAGAGCGCAAGCAGCACGTAGCCGCCCGTCCAGCCCATCAGGTACACGGACCCGTCGTAGCCCATGAACGAAATGAGCCCGGCCATCGAGATGAACGACGCAGCGCTCATCCAGTCGGCAGCCGTCGCCATCCCGTTTGCGAGCGGCGAAACACCGGTTCCCGCGACGTAGAAGTCTTTTGTCGATGAGGCGCGAGACCCGATCGCGATGCCGATGTAGAGCGCGAACGACGACGCGACGAGCAGGAAGGTCCACGACTGGACGTTCACGCGTCTTCCTTTTCGTCGACACCGAATTCACGATCCAGTCGATTCATCAACCGGACGTAGATGAAGATCAGCACGACAAAGACGTAGATCGATCCCTGCTGAGCGAACCAGAATCCGACTGGGAAGTTCGTCCCTGGAATCCGAAACGCGTTGAGGGCTTCCGCGAAGACGATGCCGCAGCCGTACGAGACGACGAACCAGATCGACAGCAGGATGCCGACATAGCGGATATTGCGTCGCCAGTAGGCTTTGTGTCGCGCGTCGGAAGCGGGCAGGTCGGGGCGCGGGTCCATCTCACGGGGGTTGTAGGCCAGATTGAAGACGGGCACGACCCTGTTTTGCCGTTTTGGACGTTGGAAGACACTCGCTGGGCCCGATCCGGCTGGATTTTCAGCGAATTGGGAATCGGGGCCCGAATCGGCTGGAATTTAAGCGAATCGGGAATCGATCAGGCTTGCTTTTCGCGGCCACAAAAACCAAATTCAATCTCATGGACAACGGGAATGATCGATCCGGCAAGCAAGGCCAGAACGAATCAGAAGCTGCGGCGCACGAAGCCTCATTTCTGTTGAGACATTGGCGGGAGACTCTGGTCCTGGCCCTCCTGCCTCTGCTCTTTACCTGACTTCGGTGAGTTTCGGCTTTGTCCTGGATGACAAGCTGGTGATCGAGGAAAACCACCTCGTTCAGGAGGGAATCAACGGGATCGGAAAAATCCTCAGTTCCGATTTCTGGATCGGTTTCAGCGGAGAGCAACCCAACATGGCAACCGGGCCGCGATACCGCCCACTCTCCCTGGTGTCATTTGCGATCGAATATGAATTGTACGGCCTGAAGCCTGCCATGAGCCATCTCATCAATGTCTTGTTGTACTCGGCCACCTGCCTGGTGCTGTTTCGGTTCTTTTCGATGTTCACGCGCGGAGAAACAGAGCACCCCTGGTATTTCAGACTTTCCTTTGTGGCAACCCTGCTCTTTGCACTGCATCCCCTGCATTCGGAAGTCGTGGCCAACATCAAGGGGAGGGATGAGATCCTCTCCCTGCTGTTTTCATTGTCTGCTCTGTTGCTGATCCTTCGGTATGACCGAAGCAAGAATCCCATGTCTCTGGCACTCGGCGGGCTGGCCTTTCTACTGGCCCTCATGGCCAAGGAAAACGCCATCACGTTCCTGGCCGTTGCCCCTCTGACCATTTTGATGTTCACCAAGTCAAAAGCACGGGCTCTTGCGATCGCAATGACTCCCCTCGTGGTTTCGACAGTGATATACCTAATTTTGCGTCATCAGGTCGTGGGCTTCCTGTTATTGAGCGGTGGCGAGGAAGTCACTGAATTGATGAACAATCCGTTTGTGGACGCCTCCATTGGAGAAAAATACGGAACGATTTTTTATACCTGGGGCTTGTATCTCAAGCTCTTGATCTTTCCGCATCCGCTCACCCATGATTATTATCCCTACCACGTGCCACTGGTTGGCTTGGCCGATCTCCGGGCGATCATTCCGTTGACCCTGTATCTGGCGATGGCCCTTTTTGCCGTCCTGAAATTTCGCAGAGGGAGTATCGCCTCCTGGTCCATCCTGTTTTTCCTGGCCACATTTTCCATCGCCTCCAATTTCTTCTTCCCCCTAGGAACATTCATGAACGAACGCTTCATGTACATGCCATCCGTCGGATTTTGCCTGGTCCTGGCCTGGGTCCTCACCCAGAAAATGCCCGCCTGGCTGGACGCAAAGCCCAACCTTTCCAGGACGGTCCCCGTTGGGCTCGCTGCGGTATTCGCGCTCGGTTTCAGCCTCAAGACCCTCGCCCGCGTTCCGGACTGGAAAGACGATGATTCGTTGACCCGGGCCGGCGTAGAAGTTTCCGCCGACAGTGCCCGGAGCAATTGTTTCATGGGATTTTCCCTGTACCAAGACTCCCTAAAGGAACCGGACGATGCGCGCAGACAGGAGCTCCTGGATGAAGTGGTGTTTTACCTGGACCGATCCCTGAAGATCCATCCTTCCTACCGGGACGCCCTGAATGTCTATGCCGGGGTGCTGAGTTCCCGCTATGCGCTAGGCGGCGAGATCGATGCCCTCCTCGACGGCTTCTTCCAGATATTGACGAACAACAAGCCACCCCATATCGATGAGTATTTGTACTGGTTGAATGAGCAAGGTAAACACCAGGAAGAGTTGGCTGATTTTTACATCAAGGCAGGGCATGAATATTATTTTCAGGAGCTGAAAAATTATTTTGAAGCAGAAAAATATCTCATCTTCGGTTATCGCGTTGCTCCCGAAAATTTGTTGATCCTGGAGGCGCTTGGCGATTTCTGGTTGGACCGCGGGAATTCTCCCGAGTCATTGAGGGCTCGTCGGGACGCCTACAAGGCATTGCAATTTGCGGAAGAGGGAATCGGGGTCGATCCAGCCCACGCGAAATTCTATGAGATTGCTGCCGAGGCGCATGAGAGGCTGGGAGACCCGGCCAAGGCCGACCTGATGCGGCAGCAGGCGTCACAGATCGGTTCGCCCTGATCGGGGGAGCCGACGTTCGAGGGCGCGCAGCAACGAGGCACAAACTTCAGTGCAGATCGCGCTTTCGCTCTTCCCAGGTGCCGGTGGTCGCGCGGAAGATCAGCACCCGGCGGCGGCCCGTCAGCGTGGCGAGGTTCGACTCCGCGGTGACGGCTTCGATCTGATCGCCGAGTGCGAGTGGAATCGTAAAGAAGCCGCCCCGAAACGGCGATAGCCCGAGTGCTCGGCGATTCGTAACCACGACGCCGACGTTTGCGCCCACGCGCGCCACGATGACCCGTTCTCGGGGCCCCAAGCGATATTCGACGAGGTTTCCGCTTCCGCCGTTGAAGCCCAGCACGCGCTCGGACGTGATCGCGAGCGCCACACGCTCGCCAAGAAGCGCTGACTCGGGGCGCTGCTCCGTGCGCCTGTAGTCGGTCTCCTGCCAGGATCCGGATTGCGTCGCCACCGCGAGGATGCGCTGGTCGGTGATGATCACGCCGACCTTGCCGCGGGCGCCCTTCCACAGCACGGTCTCGGCCAGACGCAAGCGGGCGACCGTCTGTCCGCCGCCCGCAGCATCGATCGCGAGCAGGTCCCGATCGACGACGAGAATATCGAGCACGTCCGCGAGCGGAACTTCCCCTGCGACATCCTGTGCGCGAGCTGGCGCCGAGGCCGCGCTCATCGCGAGCAGCAAGACGCCGACCCTCAACCATCGTTCCATAGCGACGGATAGGTTAGCCGAGTGGAGCTCTTCGAGTGGTGGCCGGCGTCCGTTGGGTTGGACGGGCGATCGGGGGCGGGATCCAGCGAGCGATTCTCGGATGAACGCCAACGGGCGCTGAATCGACAACGCTCGCGGCCGCATCGAGCCGAGCGCTCACAATCAGTCTGGAGCGGACACTCCAGCCCCCGATCCCGCAGCGACGTCAGGAAGGATTGCAATCGCGCGCAGCGGCCCGCCTGATCCGCCGCGAATCTTGATCGGCAGCGCAACGACCGAGAAGCCGACGGGCGGAAGTTCGTCGAGCCCGGCGAGATTCTCGAATGCGGGTACATTCGCCGCGAAGAGAGCCCGATGGGCTTCGAACTGTGTCGACGGCCCGTGGTCGATGCTCGCGGTGTCGAGGCCCACTGCGCGAATCTGTCGCTCGGCGATCAGCCAGCGGGCGGCATCCGGATGAAGGCCGGGGAAGTGCAGCTTCGCGACCGCCGGCGCGCCGCGCTCGTCGGTCCCCAGATACGCTTTGCGATCCGGCCAGAAGCGACCGAAGCCGGTTCGGATCAGCACGATCGAAGCGCTGGGGATCCGGCCGTGCTGTTTCTCCCAGGTTTCGAAATCAGCGACCGAAACGCGATGATCCGGGTCTTTCGCGCAGCGATCCGACACATCGACAAGTATGGCAGGACCCACCAAGCGGTCCAACGGAATCTCGTCTACGGTCCATCCGTCCGCATCAAAGTGGATCGGCGCATCGATGTGGGTTCCGCCGTGCTCAGCTGTGCGAAATCGATGTGCAGCGTAGTAGTAACCCTGTTCACCCACTCCCTCGGTGCCCTTCTCGAGCACGAAACCCTCTTCGGTCGGCCAGAAGATCGTCTCGGAATCGAAGGCGTGGGTGAGGTCGATGATCCGCCCGGGCTGCTCGCCGGACGCCAAGGCCGCAAACAGAACGGCAGCCGCGAAGGCTACTCCACTCCGATTCCAGCCTCTTCCTCGACCGCATGAGACCGCAGTGCGCGCGCGATGGCACCGCGCGCGGTCACTTACCATCGAGCACAGTGCGGATCGCCGGTGCGAGTTCCGTGACTCGAAAGGGCTTCGATAGAAATGATACTTCGGTATCCACGAAGCCACTCCCCTCGATCTTCTTCTGCGGACCGGGCCGGCGTCACCGCATATCCGAGCCTTTCGAGCGTCTGAGTGACCGTCGTCAGCACCAGGTCATCATCGTCGACCAACAGAGAGAAGTATTTGTCGGGCGATACTCCGAAGAAGTTTGCGTACTGCTCTGATACGAAGACGTAGGATCTGGTGCGCTCGTCCCAGAGCGCATAGCCCAGTCCGGCGACCCGCTCTGCTGTGGCGAGCACCATGTCCCGCTGCTGTATCGAGGTCTCTCGCAATCGATCTACCTCAAGTGCCGGGGAGCCGTCGCCACTCAGCACTCAGGGAAAACCCCAGGTCATGATGGAAGATTATTTCCAACACTAGCAATTCTGCCCACCGCTCACTCATCGTTTCCGCGCGGGAATTGCTCTATTCTAAAACGCCCCGATCCGGGCAATCGCGAAATCACTGGCCGGCTTGGTGAAAACGAGAACCGCTCGAAGCGGTGCAGTTGGATGCTTGATGGCTCATGCGTTGATGCGATTTCGACGGTTCTTCATTCACCAGGAGACCCCTTTCGCAATTCATGCCGCTAGATCCGTCACGCGTGAAATTTTCAGCTGGCCGCGCACCACTGGAAGTACTCCACTGCGGAAATGGTTCTCTTGAGGGCTATAGCGAGGTGCACGTGAAACCGGGACACGGCGTGATGGTCGCATGCTGACTCACTTGGCGATCGGTGCAGCCGGAATTGTCATCATCGTCTGCGGAGGGGAGCTTCTCGTCAAGGGTGCGGCAGCGCTTGCGCGAGCCGCGGGGATCTCTTCACTCATCGTCGGCCTGACCGTAGTGGCCTTTGGAACCAGCGCTCCGGAGCTCGCCGTGAGCGTACAGGCCGCGCTCACGGATTCTGGCACACTGGCCTTCGGCAACATCTTCGGCTCCAACATGGCCAACATCGGTTTGATCATTGGTCTGTGTGCGCTACTTCACCCATTGCCAATCGATCATGTCGTCATTCGCCGCGAGCTGCCAATGATGTTGCTCGCGCTCGCGGCAGCGATGGCGATGGCGTTCGACATCGACCTCGGCGAACAACGCGACGTCTACGCGCGCAGCGATGGAATCGTGCTGCTGCTGTTCTTCTTCGTATTCATCTACTACACGCTGGGAGACCTCGGGAGGCAGCGCCTGAATCACCGGGAGGAGGCCAACGGACGCACGCCTTCTGACGTCGCTCCTTCATGGGCAGCGGACGTCCCCCAACCGAAAGACAGCGAACGAATTCTCACGAACGTCCTACTGATCACGGTCGGCCTCGTGTGCCTGGTCTTCGGGGCAGACCTCGTGGTCCGTGGTGGCGTCGGTGTTGCGAATGAAATGGGTATTCCGGAGGTCGTTGTGGGGCTCACGCTGATCGCGATCGGCACCAGCCTCCCCGAATTGGTGGCCACACTCGCCGCTGTCAGACGCAACAACATCGGCCTTGCGGTTGGCGGTGTCGTCGGCTCCAACATCTTCAATACCCTGCTCATCACGGGAGTCTCGTCGACAATCAGACCGATGCCAATCCCGGTGGGAGGGCACCTGGATCTCGGGGCCGCCGCGATTCTCTCTCTGTCACTGTTTTTTGTTGCGCGAACCCACAACCAACGGATCATTCGCTACGAGGGCCTGGCGCTTCTGGTGATGTGGGGAACCTACGTGGTTACGCGGAGCATCTGGCTCTCGAAGTGATGTCACGCGACTGATCGCACTGGAGTATTGCGGCTCGCCGCCTCCCCGATCCGCTTCTTACGGTTTGCGTTCCGCAACCGCTGTCGGTAGCGGGATTTGAACCGCACCGAACAAGGCGTTTCGGTTGAGCGTGTAGCGCGCGTCGATGATGTACACGGCGGCCTCGGCTCTGGAATCGCCGATTTCGAAAAATGGGAAGCGCGCCCAACGCAGGAAGATCCGTCCAGCGTCGGTAGCCGCAGCCAGACGGGCCTCCGCGCCCTCGCCCCTGGGGATGCGACGCTCCTCGAGCAGGAAGTGGGGGAACGGCAATAGCTTGACGACACCCAACCGGTAGGCAGATTTTCCATCGATCACCACCACCCGCTGGAACGGATCGACGGGGACCGGGG
>Ga0209987_10000741_pt1 | contig 17256 bp, 12 predicted proteins | sample N074metaG_FD_182134 | JGI IMG/M metagenome (GOLD analysis project Ga0209987, IMG submission 182134) | Deep subsurface microbial communities from Kermadec Trench to uncover new lineages of life (NeLLi) - N074 metaG (SPAdes) (version 2) | ecosystem: Environmental > Aquatic > Marine > Ocean trench... | reverse complement strand
GTTCTCGGCGATGTAGGCGGATTGCAGGTATTCTGCAATTTCATCAATCTCCATCAGCTTTTTCATATCAATATCGGATACGGCGCTGCCGAAATACTTTTGATACTCTTGACTGAATTCATTCCTGAGAAAACCATGAAGCCTCATCTTGCGTCCTGCATCCATATGAATCCAGGGGGACAGGTTTCTGATACTGGTTTTGAAAAGCTTCATCCCCTCAACTGCATCCTTGCTTTGAGAGAGGGAACGTATCTGTTGGGCAATATTTCCGAAGTACTCCTCGATCTGTTGGCCTTTCATTTCCCGCACGGCGGTCAGTTTATTAAACGCCTCCGTTTTAAATGCGTCACGCGTACTGAGGTCAGAAATAATCCCAATGGTACCGATGATCGTTATCGATATCAGTGCGGTAACGATCAGGATTTTTGTGCCTATTTTCAGACGACCAAACATGTCTATTGCTCCGGGTTTCGCCAGTGTGTGAATTCACACGGTTGACAGATTTTGCTCAATCCGTTTGATTTCGGCAATTAAAATTATCGTTCCATCAGCCGCAGTCCAGTACCTGTCGGCAGATGAACAGCTTCCATGTCCTCGATTTCGCCATGCTCGCTCAGGTTCAGTCCCATTTCCTCGTGGTCCGCCGACACTCGCAGGCGATAAAAGCTATTTACCAGTTTCAAAATGATATAGGTCAGGCCAAAAGCCCAAACCGCTGTAACACCGATTCCGAGCAATTGAACGCTGATCTGCTCAATCCGAGTCAGCCCCGTCCCCAGTATCTCCAGATCACCATACAGCCCGACCGCAAGTGTTCCCCAAATCCCGGCCCCCAAGTGGACTGGAATAGCGCCAACAGCATCATCAATTTTCATAAATTCGATAAATTCTTCAACGCCAATCGCAATCATGCCGCCGACCAGACCAATCAGTGCGGCTACCGGTGTCGTTACCGCAAAACAATTTGCTGTAACGGCGACCAGTCCCGCCAGGCATCCGTTCATAAACTGGGTAACGTTGAGTCTTTTTTGAACCGCGTAGCCCAGTAAACCGGCCGAAATCGCCCCGACAGATCCGCCTATAAGGGTATTGACGACTATGAGTGGTACCTGGGCATTAAATGCCAGCGTACTGCCGCCGTTGAATCCAAGCCAGCCAATAAATAGAAACATGACCCCAAGTGTCGCCAGGGGTAAGTTCGAGGGACGAATCCGCTGCGGTTTTCCATCCGCGTCAAATCGGCCTCGTCGCGGACCAAGAATCAGCAACAGCGCCAGCGAAACCCAACCACCAACGCTGTGCACCACAGTCGATCCGGCAAAATCAACAAAGCCCAGGCTGTTAAGGAAGCCATTAGCCTCGCCGGTATCCAACCCGGCCCAGGCCCAGTGACCAACTACCGGATAAATGATCCCGGCGACGACGAATGTTGCGATAAGGTATGAACTGAATTTCATTCGCTCTGCGATCGCACCCGACATGATCGTCACCGCTGCACCACAGAACATCACCTGGAATATGAAAAAAGAACCATAGAACGCGTCAATATTCTGAAAGTCGAGGGAAAATCCACTGACGCCGATCCAGCCGTGCCAACTTGCCCCAAACATCAGGCCAAATGCAAATAGCCAGAAAACGATTGTAGTCAAACAAAAATCGGCCAGGTTCTTGATCGCCACATTGATACTGTTTTTACGCCGTGTCAGTCCGCTTTCGAGGCATAAAAATCCGGCCTGCATAACAAAAACCAGGGCGGAGCAGAGCATAATCCAGAGAACATCGACCGAATTTTCCACCCCTACTCCCTCCCAGCCGACAAATGAGCTTCCGATTCGACCTCGTCAGGCTTAACCTGACGATAAAGACCCGCCAGACAGCAGAGGATCAGTGAAAGACCGATTGCTGCAATGGAGAGCCGCATTTTGTCCCTGGCATCCACTAACGCCGTTGCCAGGGCCGACCTGGTTTCGCTGTCGATACGTATCTGAAAGCGACGGATTGGTTCCATGATCTGTCCTTTGGCCTGGTGGTATTCATCGCTAAACAGGATTCGGACGGCCTCAGGCGAATTACCAGTTTCCACTAGCGAAAATGCCCTGCGCTCCAGATCGACAAGATTATCACTACGCGCCTTGGAGGTCGCCAGTAAATCGACCATGTAAGCATCCATACCCGACTCCCTCAGGCGGGTCAACAGAGGGACCCCGCTCGAGCTTTTGGTATCCTTGAGCAGTCCGACCTGTTCCAGATCCCAATACACGTGTTCATACCCCTGCGGTCGGTCGGCGCGTCCATTGCGAATATCAAGAACTACCTGATAACGGTTTTTATAACCTTCATCGCCTGTCGCCGCTAAGCTGCGGGCAAAGCGAGTTAAATCATCGCTGGACTGGCGCAGTTCATCGGCCAACGACATCAGTGAAATTCGGGTCTCCGTTTTCCGCTCAATCGTATCGAACAGGCTATAGAGCATGAGTACCGCGATGAGTGCAGCGACTAGCCCCAATACAGAAGCCAGCCAGAATACAAAATTAGTGCGATTAAACATGGTTTTCACCTAATTATCCGATGGTGGCGTAAAAGTTATGCTATCTGACAGGATGTTCAAACAACAAGCAGGCAGGCTGAAAGCATCTTGCTGGTCGCTAATTCTTCGCCGTATAAATCCCCTCAATCACCTATAAATCCCCTCAATCATCTATAAATTCATACTTTACTGTTTTTTATACGATTATACATATTATTTAACCAGCCACCGGTGGTTCGTGTTCTCGGTGATACCGGTTAATAATCCAGAGGAAGTTTTCGAGGATCGATGTTTGTCCAAGCCGGGCAATTAGGCGTTTTTTAAGTTCCACATTACTGGAATCTTGGAGCATGCGGTTAGTCGAAGCAAAATTATCCGACTGATTGCGGTACTGCCACATCAATTCCTTGACCGCCATCTTGCTTTGATACACTTCCCATACACCCAGCCAGAACGGTAAAAGTCCCATCAGGAAAATAAGCAGGGTTTTGAGCGATATATGATCGCTTAAACCAATTCCGAGCAAAAATTTCTTGAAAAATACCAACCCTACGGTAGCAGCAATCAGGCCCCAGATAATCCACTTTTTGATCCTTTCCAGCTTCTGATGGTGCAAGTGTAATTGAAGGGTCTTTCGCTCGAAGTAGTCGGCCTGATCCTCGATCCAGAGCCGATGCACTAAACCAATGCGATCTTCGACTGTAACCAAATCCATACTGGATAAGTCCAGAACCGGGTTAGTTGTCTGCAGAATTTGACGAATCCAGCTGAAGCCACGAAATTTGTTAATCCCGGTTGCTTCTAGCAATCCGTGGATATTGGCACTACCCCGTGCTCCGGCGAGATCGAGGAAAAAACGTATACGGATGGTTTCTGCCAGACACCGGTAAACCAGGTGCCGCGTAAACCATTGATGCTTGCCACCTCGCTGGTGAATGAAAACTCCAACAAAAAACAAGGCGAGATAACCAATCAATAATATTTGAACCGCCGCCAGTTTAGCGTAAACCAGAAACAGCAATCCCATAAGGGCAGTCATCAATGAAAACCATTTAAACAAACGATCGGACCGTGCCTGGAAATACAGTGCTAGGCTGTCCGCCATGACATAGGCTTGATCACTTTCCTTTAATTGGTGAGCCTCTTCCTTGAGAGTATCAGAGCAACCATCCAGCAGGTTACCGTAGGATACCAGGGTATCTTTTTGGTTCAGCTCCAGATACTGCTGGTTGAATCGATCAAATTCGGTCAACTCCTGGCTGAAATCTTCTGGTAGATCGGACCATTGTCGGAACTGATCGCCGGAAGCGGCAAGCCAGCAGGGCTTTCGCTCGAAGGCACTGGCCGAATCACTATTTTTCGATGAGATTCTGCGCGTCGGTATCCAGTAAACTAATGGTTCTCCATCCAGTAGTGTGCCATCGGCACTTATTAATTCAATCCTGGCATCGTTTTGGCCGGCAAATGCACCAAGATATTTTACCACCGTATCGTCGGTCCCACCGGTCAGGTTTTTGTATTTTCCATCCCAAAGGGCAACCAGCAAATTTGACCGGCGTCGGAGGTCATCCGAAAGATTGGCGTATAGCGTGTTTCTAGCACCTTCGGGCCAGGTTTGATCATCAGATTCAAGCCCCGGGGTCAATGGCAGTTCGATGCACTCCACCCGTTCTGCATTCAGAATGCGCTCCAGATCAGCCAGGGAAGTTTCGTCAAAATCTTTTTTATAATACTTCAATGGCATAGGCAGCACGGCTTCTACCAGCATGCCCAAATCCAGAGCAGCCTCTGCAAAAATACGATCGGCACCCTCCGCTAACCCACTAATCACCGATATCTTTGTTCCCGGCATAGAAGATTTTATCGAAGATAGCAGTTCACGGGATATCTGCCCTGCGGCCTCGATATCCCCCGGCAATATATCACGGTGACCGGTAACGCCGATTCTGAATATTATGCCGTTTTCACTCAACGGATTACCTATACCCATGACTTTCGTTTTTACGCACTAGTTAACATTCATATTGCAGGGTAACTGATTTAATTCCCGATTATTCCTGCAAGGTCTTCAATTTCCGAGGGTAAGTTTAAAATTCCGGCTATTTGTTCAATCTGCGCTTTTTCCGAGTCCAATAGTTCACCGTGCAGGCTGGTCATTCCATGAGAAATTCCCATCACAATTTGGGAAAGCCTTGGTTCTTCTGATATGGCGCGAATCTTTGCCAGTGCGGTGTGAGTACCCCGTTTCTCATCGTCGCAAATATTTTGCACATTCTGCTCGAACAGTCTCAGGCCCTCATCGACTTCGACGTGTTTGAACAAACCAATGGTGCCGAATTTTTCCCTGAGAAATTTTCGCTCGGCATCGTCGACCTCACCACGGGCGGAAGCGATCAAAGCGCATGCAGACATTATTGCCTCAAGCAGGTCGCGTTCGACAGTTTTTGGGGAAAGCACGTGAAGGAATCGATGCAGGAATGGTTTTGAAAAAATATCTTCTAAGTGCTCCCGGACATGCAGATTGATTGCCACATGATGCTCGAGTCGTTCAGCCTTACCTCTGGATTCAGTATGTAATCGAAGGTACTGTTGTTGCTGCTCGTATCGCTTTTGTAATACCGCATCGAGCGCTTTCCGGACTTTCCCGGACGCGGATACCATCTCTTTCAACAATGCTTTATCCAGTTGGTAGACTATACTGTATCGCTCCGCCCGAACCGTCGATGCATGATTTTCGTTTTCATCTTCGATAAGGCTTTCCAGACCGATACACTCGCCGTCCTGATGGACGCCGATTTGAGCTTCGCTGCCATCTTCCTGGACCTGATGAACAGAAAACTGTCCTTCAGCGATAAAGTAAACGCTGCCCGCTGGGTCATCCTTCCGGTAGATACAATCTGGAGGCGTAAAATCAAGAAACCGGGCCGATGATGCCAGTTCCCGCAACTGCGAAGGAGCAAGTTGAGTAAGAAATGAATCCCGTACCATGGCCTGTGGCAGGTGTTCGTCTGGCCTTGTTATATTATCAAATTTCCAGGGATTGTCCTGCTGTTCGTCGCCGGACAACAATTTATGTCGATCGATCGAAAGGCGAATTCCCTTGCGACGTAGTGAAGACCAGATCGCCATACACATCTCGTTTTGTGCATCCCACCAGGGATCGTCTCCATCGAAATAGTACCTTACCCGGTATTCCATCCCAAGGTCGGTAAATCCCAGGATATTGAAATCAGGTTTAGGATCCCTGCGGATAAATTTTGAATTCTCCAGTTCCTCGGCAATGGTACTGATTACCAGATCGGGGGATGCACCATACTCGACATAGAATTTAATCCAGTACTTGAACCGCTCAGTCGGTTCACTGAAATTGAGAATGATTTTGTCAGCTACCGCGCTGTTGGGGAATATATATAATGAGCCGGTATGCGGATTCAGCAGGGAGACGCTGCGCCAGTTGATCTCGTGTACCTCACCGTAAATTTCATCGATTTCGACAAAATCACCGATCCGTAATGACCGGGTCATATTCAGCGAGAGGCCAGCAAATACTTGACGCAGGGTCGATTGCGCGGAGAGTCCGACAATAAACGCGGCGGCACCCGAGGTGGCGAGGATCGTGGTGATCGATTTATCGTAGACGTAATGCATCGAGACCATCACCGCAGCGCCATACAACAAAAATGCAGCACCATCAGTCAGCAGCTTGGGAACCTTTCTTACACCATTTTCAGACAATACCCCGGTCCATACGAACCGATTAAGTGAGGCATTAATAGTAAAGGCGAGGGAAATCCACCACAGGAACGCCAGACTCTTTTCTAGCGGTTCGATAAACTGCCCCGCTCCGGCCATCCGCAGTGCGTGGTGGGAAAACAAAAAGAGGATGGTGAACACGAGCAGCAACTCGACTCCGAAACGAACGCTATGGTGTTTGCCACGAATGCTCAATGTTAAGCCCCGCACCAATATCACGGTGGCGAAGCTAAGAATTAATCCAAGTCCCAACACTTGCAACCATTGTGTCGCTTCTTGCCACTGGTTTGTTATTTCCATTGATCCACTTTTAGGTAATTACCAGGTAAAATCGAGGTGTCGGCCCATAACGGTTCACCTGGGCTTGAGATCCAGATTTTTATCAAGGCTGACGACAATCAATCCCTTGCGACGATGATTGTACGGCACATTACTTGGTCAAAGCCAGATTCTTAACCACCGGCGACTAATTTTTTTGTTATGTACCCTAGTTAACAGCCAGGGTTTATAATTTAAGGTTGGAATAACTACAAATTCGAATAAGGGTAGCGAAAACTTTCATTTACTCGCATTTTTCAAATATATCTCCGGGGGCAAAACATGGCAAATTTCAGGCTTGACTACGTCTGGTTGGATGGTTATCAGCCGACTGCAAATATCAGGACCAAGGCACAGATGATCGAGGTCGATACAGACGAAATCGGTCTCGCTGATGTGCCCGTTTGGGGCTTCGACGGCAGTTCAACGAAACAGGCGGAAGGGCATGACTCGGACTGTATTCTCCAGCCGGTGCGGATTTATAAAAACCCATTACGAGAAAATGCTAGTTTTGTGCTGTGCGAGGTTTTTACCCGTGATGGCGAAGTTCACGAATCCAATTACAGGGCCCTGATCGATGATGCCGAAGCCGAGGAGTTCTGGTTCGGCTTCGAACAGGAATATGTGTTGATGACTTCTGCCGGCCGGCCCGTGGGATTCCCGGATGGCGGCTATCCAGAACCCCAGGGACCCTACTACTGTGCGGTCGGTTCCCATAATGTTGAGTGCCGTGATTTAATCGATGAACACTTCGATGTTTGTGTTGCTGCCGGAGTGGGTGTCAGCGGAATTAACGCCGAAGTCATGTTGGGACAATGGGAATTCCAGTGCTTTGGTAAAGGTGGCAAACGTGCGGCCGATAATCTGATCATGGCCCGGTTTCTGCTGTATCTCATTTCCGAGAATTATGGGGTAGTCGCAAACATGGATCCAAAACCGATTAGCGGCGACTGGAACGGTTCTGGTCTACATTCGAATTTTTCCTTCGACTATAGTCGGGATGTGGGGGGAAAGGAGTACATTGAAGCTCTATGCGCCGGGTTTGAGCCTTTTCACAAGGAACATATTGCGGTCTATGGTGCTGGTAATGAACGCCGACTTACCGGCGCGCATGAAACGGCTTCAATTGATCAGTTTAGTTTTGGTGCGAGCAATCGGGCTGCCTCAATTCGAATCCCGATCTATACGACTAGCCATGACTGGAAGGGGTACCTGGAGGACCGTAGGCCTGCCTCGGATGCAGATCCTTACCAAGTCGTGCATCGAATTATGCAAACGGTAAAAATAGCACATCAACAGGCCATCGAAAAAATCTCCTGATGCGCCCCATCTCAAACTTGGCATTTAAGCGGGTCTTGTGCGAAAGTTGCTATTTATAGATTATCAATATATTGGGCAAAGGTGTTGCTATGGCTGAGCATTGGACAGACAGGGCTCAACGCGTAATGAAGGTTAAAGGATATGAAAACACTGATGTAGCTTCCAGGCTGGGTATTACCGAAGGTGCGGTTTCACGTTTACTAAATGACATTGGAGAACCCAGTTTCGTTCAATTAGAGGAAATTGCAAAGATGCTGGATATGTCACTGAGCGAGTTAATTGGTGAGGATGCAATTTTCGTATCGGACAAGCAGCAAATAAGAGCTGTGGAATTGATGCAGGATATTGGCCAGGATATGAAGAGACCTGGCGCTAAAAGTACTGGAGGCATTAATTTTATAGCTAGTGTTCGATCAGGCGGACTATTAAAAACTGAATAGTGAAGTGGGGCTTTCGTTAACGACAAACTGCAACATCCGCTACCAGCTAAAAACGCTGTATCTAGCTCGCACTACTCACGTCATCATAGTGCCACTGGACTTTATACTCTGATAACACCAGCAAAAGCGGTAAGGCAAAAGCACCAGGAAAACAGTAAAACAGATGACTGCACATCCTCATAAACTCAAGCCGCGATAACCTGGGTGCAACACCTGAAATGGGTTTTCAATTTTGATATTTTAACCAGTGAATATTTTGGTAGTGCAGTTAAGGTGATCTTGAGTATAGGAGGTCTGGGTTAAGAGAATAATCAACCATTAAGGGCACTAAAAGGTAGAAGTGGACCCCATAGACTGTACAGTCGATAATTAATGCGACCTAAGCTACTACCTCACCGAGGCGCTCGACCACCGAGTCTATTTCGTCTTGTGTAGTCCCACGGCCCAGGCTGAATCGCAGAGCACCCTGGCCAACCTCCGGGGACACAGCCATCGCTTCGAGCACAGGAGAGATTTCCACGCGGTCGGTATGACAGGCGGAACCGGTAGAGGCTGCGATACCGTCGAGTTGGGCCAGGATCTGTGCACCAACCAGCCCCAGGAAAGATACATTTAGCGTGTTGGGCAATCGCTTGTCGATGTGACCATTTAGCACTACGCGCTCGTTGAAACGGTCCTGAAGAGCGCTCCAGAATCGATCGCGCAATGATTGCACCGCAGGTATATGCGATCGATCGCTTGCGAGCAGGCTGGCCTGCCCCAATGCAGTGGCAAGTAAAGCGCTTTCGGTACCTGCGCGATAACCACGTTCCTGGTTACCGCCGTGGATTACCGGCTCCAGCTCGAGCCCTCGTCGAACGTAAAGTGCGCCAACACCCTTGGGCGCATAAAACTTGTGCCCGGCGATCGACAGCAGATCTGCCCCAAGCTTGTTAACATTTACCTCAATCTTGCCCACCGCCTGGGCGGCATCAACATGCAACAAGACTTCGTGCTCCCGGGCGATACTTGCAATCTCCTCAATGGGTTGAATCGTGCCGACCTCATTGTTTGCCTGCATGATGCTGATGAGCCGGGTCTGCGGGGTAATTGCATGTCGCACATCGTCTGGATCGATTAAGCCGAAGCTGTCAACCGGCACGATGCTGAGACTCACATCAAACGCCCTGGCGAGAAATTGACAGGGTTCCAGCGTAGCCGGGTGCTCGATTGCACTGGTAATAATATGCGAGCCGGTTGTCAGGTGGGTGAAAGTGACGCCCTTGATGGCAAGGTTGTTCGATTCGCTACCGCCGCTGGTAAAAACCACTTCATCGGAGGCACAACCAAGCAGATCGGCAACCTGTTGGCGACTAACGGCAATGACTTCTTTGGCTGATGCACCGGCCCAGTGGGTGCTGGATGGATTTCCGAACATGCCATCCAGGGTACGTTGCATCGCGTCCGCGACCTGCGCATGCACCGGGGTGCTGGCGTTGTAGTCCAGGTAGATCTGGTGGCTATTATCGGAGTTCATTGTGTTGTCCGGTAGTGGCTTATCTGAACTTCTTCACCACTGTCGGCATAGTCGCCGTCGGCGCGCAGTGCGCGGAATTCCCCCCAATTAATAGCCCGGTATCGCGCCGGTTGTCTATTATCGACCATTGTCGGCAGTGGTGCATAATCCGATTGATAGGCCGGGTTGAAGAAAAAAGGCACACTGAAGCGCTCCGCTTTTGCGTTTGCCCGAACCCGATGCAATGCGGCGTGATACAGGTCGTTTGACCAGACCTGGACGATATCGCCGATGTTGATGACCAACGCATCGGATCGGGTTTCAACCAGGTGCCACTGCTTTCCTCGATAAACCTCGAGACCAGCCTGGTCATCCTGCAACAAGACGGTTACCGCTCCGGCATCGGTATGATGATTGATGCCAAGGTGTCCGTAGGATGGCTTGTCCAGATCGGCAGGAAACTCCGGTGTCGGGCAAACCGGGTAGTAGTTCATACGCAGGAAACTGGTGTGACTCGGTTTGAAATCGCGGTTCAGGTAGTCGGCGGGCATGCCGAGGTTAGCCGCGATAATCTCGAGCAATCGAAATGCCAGGTTTTCGCAGGCGGTGTAGTATGCCAGCACCGCTGGCTTGAAACCCGGTAGCGATTGCGGCCATTGAGGCTGTTTTGCATCGTCCACCGGGCCATAGTCGAAAACTTCTTTCCAATCGCGGGTATTTTTGGTCAGTTCCTGGTCGAAAAACCCCCAGGGGTTATCCGTTGTTCGTGAAATCTCCCGTTTGACTGTGGTGGGTTGCGCAAAGAACAGACTCATTTCATTTTGTAGTGCAGCGATCACCCCAGGCTCTAAGCCGTGGTTGACCACCTGGAAGAAACCCCATTTCCGGCAGGCATCATTCACAGCGGCCTGCGTTTTGCGATTACCGAGCTCGGCAATGTCGATAACCGGTATTTGAGACGGTTTCATGGTTGGCGATATCCTGGTACTTTAGCTGAACTGTATTTCTCAATTCCTGAGACGGAGACGGACTACGCAGTATAAATGACATATTGCTTTTCTGAAACGGATTATAAGACGGGTTTCGCCAACAGGCGCAGCAACCTGTTCGCAGGCGGGATTGAATAAATTCAAGCACCAGGTGTGTGGGTGACATTTTCAGGCAGGGATAGCTGATGATTCTATAGTTGTGGAGGCCTTATATAAGAATGACTAACAATAGAAAAAGGGCGGGGACATGAAAGGCATTTTGCCAGAGGTCCATCGAGTACTGACGGGCATACCAGACTTTAGTGGATTAGCTGCCGACAGTTACACGACGCAAAGGCTCGGCGGTTTAACCAACATGGTTTTCAAAATTGATATGGGTAAGGACCGCTATGTACTGCGCATCCCGGGTAAGGGGACCGAGCAATATATCGACCGATCCGTTGAGATTCACAACGCCAGGATAGCTGCGCGAGCGGGTGTTTCGGCCGAAGTGATTTATGCCAACACCGTGTCCGGTGTCATGCTGACACGCCACATAGATGACATTGTAACCATGACCCCGGAGGAATTCAGCAACAGGGACGGGTCAGCAGCACGCGCGGGTAAGGCATTGAAACAGATGCACAGCTTTCCCGAGGCGTTCCAGTTTCGTTTCGAACTTTTCGCCATGATCGATGAATATCTGGAAGTTCTCGACGAGCGTAAGGCCGAACTTCCCGGGGGGTACTCTGACCTGGTCAGGGCAGCTCTTCCGGTTCGCGAAGCATTGCATCGAAATCCAGTCGACCTGATGCCCTGTCATTGTGACCCCTTGTGCGAGAATTTTCTCGATTCCGGCGAGCGTATGTGGATCGTAGACTGGGAGTACTCCGGTATGAATGATCCGCTGTGGGACCTGGGAGATCTGTCGGTAGAAGCCGGGTTCACGCCTGAGCAGGATCTTGAGTTAATCTGGGCTTACTGTGGCGGAGAACCCGGTAGGTCCGAAATCGCACGCATGACCATATATAAAGCCATGTGTGATTTGCTTTGGACCCTTTGGGGTTTGATCCAGCATAGTGATGGTAACCAGGCCGAAGATTTTTGGGCTTATTCGATTGAACGCTTCGAAAGATGTAAATCGCTGATGACAAGCCCGGCCTTTGATCAACATGTGAATGACATTGGAATTAAATAGATTACCCAAAGGCGACCCAAATGTTCGGTCCTGGTGTACCCCCGGAAAATATATCCGGCTACCGGGATCTGGTCAATTTCCGTTGACATCATCGGGAAAATTTGCGAAAAGATGTACACGTACTAATAAAAATACCCACTGTACGCTAACAACCAAGAGGAGAAGACATGAACAATCATTATAGTTATCAACTTATCAAAACCCTGCTTATCGGTTTTATCATGACCTTGGCACTACCGGCAAGTGCTGCGGTGGAATCGAGGGATCCGATAAAACTGACCATTCATGACTGGACCGGCCAGTATTTAACTACCCATATCATGGGAGAGGTGCTGAAAAAGGCTGGGTACAACATCCAATATATTCAGGCAGATTACATTGCGCAATTTGCCGGGCTAGAATCCGGTGACCTGCACATTGCCATGGAAATGTGGGAGACCACCGGTAAACAGGCGATGGATGAGTCGTTGAAAACGGGCAAAACCCTGGACCTTGGCGAAACCGGGATGGATGCCAAGGAGGAATGGTGGTATCCGTTGTACATGAAAGAACGCTGCCCTGGATTGCCCGACTGGAAAGCATTGAACAAATGCGCCAAAGCCTTTTCTACAGCCGAAACAGCTCCGAAGGGACGCTATCTAGGCGGCCCGGTCACCTGGGCAGGATTTGATGACGAGCGTGTCGAAGCATTGGGCCTCGACTATGAAGTTGTTCACGCAGGTACCGACGCCGCACTATTCGCGGAACTGGAATCGGCTGTTCAACGTAAGGCGCCTGTATTATTGTGGATTTATGCACCGCACTGGGCAGTCGCAAAATATGAAGGTGAGTGGGTCGAGTTCCCCGAATATACCGATGAATGTTACGAAGACCCGAGTTGGGGGATGAATCCGAATCTGGCTTATGACTGCGGTAAACCCTTCGGCTGGATCAAAAAGGTAGGCTGGAAGGACGGCGAAAAGAAATGGCCAGGAGCTTACAAGGCTGTTCGCAATTTTCGTATCGACAATGCCGCGATGAGCCAGATGATCGTCGAAGTTGATCTCGAAGGAAAGTCGGTGGACGACACGGTGGCAAAATGGATGGCGGACAACAAATCCACCTGGATGGCCTGGATCCAGTAAAGTTTGGTAACAGCGAGTGGTAGACCGGGAAGCTTAGCCTGGTCCACCACCTTTTTTAATAGGCAATACTCCTGTTTAATCCGTGAGAAGTATACATGTCACACCCTTCTGCGCCACAAACAACGCGTGCTGATTCCAAAGATCTAGCGGTCAAATTGAGTTGCAGCCATGTGTGGAAGGTATTTGGCAACGATGTAAAATCGCTGTTCGACTCCAATGGCAGCGTAGACCAGGACTCACTCGACAAAGGGGATTATATCAAGGCAGTGTGTGATGCCAGCTTTGATGTCTTCGAAGGCGAGATCTTTGTCATCATGGGTTTGTCAGGATCGGGCAAGTCCACCTTGTTGCGCTGTATGACCAGACTGATTGAACCCAGTGCAGGTGCAATTCAATTCGACTCGCAAGATCTAATGAAGGTGAGCGAAAAAGAACTAATCAATTTACGACGCCATAAAATGGGAATGGTGTTCCAGCATTTTGCGCTGTTACCCAACCGTACAGTGCTCGGTAACGTCTCCCTGCCTCTGGAGGTCCAGGGGATACCGAAAGCAGTTCGTGAGCAGCGCGCGCTGAAAGTAATCAAGCTCGTAGGGCTGGATGGTCGCGAGCGTTATTACCCGCGAGAACTCTCGGGTGGTCAGCAACAGCGAGTGGGTATAGCGCGTTCGCTGGCTGGCGAGCCCGATATCTGGTTTCTCGATGAGCCGTTCTCAGCGCTCGACCCGTTGATTCGGCGCGAGATGCAAGATGAGTTTTTGCGTTTGCAAAATGTATTGCGTAAATCCATCGTTTTCATTACCCACGACTTCGAGGAGGCAATCCGGCTCGCTGATCGAATTGCGATAATGAAAGATGGCGCCATAATTCAGATAGGCACTCCGGAACAACTGGTGCTCAATCCTGCCACCGACTATGTCGAAGAATTCACCCGGGGTATTCCCCGGGCCAAAGTACTGAGCGCCGAAGCCCTGATGCGTGACGTTGGCTCGGACACATTTGCAGGTATCGTACAGGCACGGGTAGCTATCGACGCACAGCTAAATAAAATACTAAGTGCCGATCATGGTGCTGTATTTGCCGTGCACAACGAGCAAGGCGAAACTATCGGGGCCCTGCCACGCGAAGTCGTGGTGGACCTGTTGTCGGCACCGCCAGCTAAAAAATGAACAACGCCGTGTATACGGCAGCCAGCCCAATACCTAAACAACCGAATCGATGGGTCGTGCTATGGCTGGCCCTGATAGCGGGCACAGTCCTGTTAATGGTCGCCAGAGAGTCGCTACCCTGGGCATTTGAATATCCCCGCGCATGGCAAATACCATTGGCCGGCTGGATAACCAGGTTCATGAAATGGCTGATAAACGATTTTGATCTCGGCCTGTTTACCTTTAAAGAATTCACTCGATCGATCGCCTGGTTGATCGAACAACCTTACCTGCTTGTCAAGAGCTTATTGTCGACTGGCTTTCTGAGCGGTGTCGGCAGCTATGCGGTGCAAGTGTTTCCACGCATTTCCTGGGTCGCATTGATTGTCGGCGTGATGCTGCTAGGTCACTACGCCCAGGATTGGAAGCTATCGTTGCTGGCTGGAGCCTGCTTCTCTTATCTGGTGGTATTTGGTCAATGGGACAGTGCCATGATAACGCTGAGCTCGATTATCATCGCTGTTCCGATCGGCATTGCAGGCGGCGTGATGCTGGGTGTCGTCGGTCACCGCTCAGCCCGTTTTCGTGCTGTTCTGATACCTGTGCTCGATCTGATGCAAACCGTTCCGGTGTTCGCCTACCTGGTTCCTGTGTTGCTGCTATTTGGCTTTAGTCCGGTGTCGGCGATGATAGCGACGATTATCTATTCAATGCCACCGATGGTGCGAGTTACGCTGTTGGCGCTTGAACAGGTCAGTGCGGAGGTGGTCGAGGCTGGCTCGATGGCGGGTTGCACGCGACGGCAATTAATGTCGAAGGTGCTATTGCCCTCGGCTAAACACTCGCTCATGGTGGGTGTCAACCAGGTGGTAATGCTGTCTTTGAATATGGTGATCATTGCGTCGATGATAGGTGCAGGGGGTCTTGGTTACGATGTGTTAACTGCACTCAGGCGGCTCAAGATCGGTGAGGGTATCGAGGCGGGTGTGGCCATTACCCTGTTGGCAATTGCGCTCGATCGGATCAGTCAGGCCTATGCCAATCGGCCACCGCCTTTGCATAGCACTGTACAGCAAAGTCTTTGGGCGCAGCACCCGCATAAAATCCTGTTTGTGAGTATTGTCGGAATTACCTGGCTGCTGGGTATTTATTTTCCAGTTCTGAATAACTACCCGGAAAGCTGGCAAATTACCACAGGCTCATTTTGGGGTGATCTGGTGCGCTACATCAATGTCAATTACTTCGACCAACTGGAAAACTTCAAAAATTTCCTGCTGCTCAATATCATGATACCGTTCAAACGTTTTTTACTCGCCCTGCCCTGGGTCGCTGTGGTTGCCCTGGTCGGGTTAGGGGGCTGGCAATTGGGCGGTCGGCGCCTGGGCCTGTTGACCGCTGCGCTGACGAGCTTTATTGCGGTGGTGGGTTTGTGGCCCAAGGCCATGGTAACCCTTTACCTTTGTGGCATGTCGGTGCTCATCGCCTGCATCATTGGCATTCCCATTGGCGTCCTGGCCGCGCGTAATGACCGTGTACACCGCATCGTCGGCGTCGTTATCGATACACTACAAACCCTGCCCAGCTTTGTCTACCTGATGCCGGTGGTCATGCTTTTTCGGGTTGGTGATTTCGCTGCCATGCTGGCGGTGATTGCTTACGCGGTGACGCCTGTTATTCGTTATACCGACCACGGGATTCGTCAAATAGCGCCCGACCTGATCGAGGCGTCGCTTCAGGCCGGTTGTACCCGAGGGCAGTTGCTTCGCAAGGTTCAGATCCCACTGGCCTTGCCGCACATCATGCTGGGTGTTAACCAAACCATAATGATGGCACTGTCGATGCTGGTAATCACTGCTTTGGTAGGTACGCGCGAACTCGGCCAGGAGGTTTACATAGCCCTTACCAAGGCGGATACAGGTAGAGGCATTATTGCAGGCGTCTGTGTTGCATTTATCGCAATAATCGCGGATCGAATGATTGGCGCCTGGGCATCGCGACGAAAACGTGAATATGGATTTGACTGATCAGCAATACTGGTTTGCGGCCCTAAATATCCGAATACTTACCCAGGATCGGGGCACCGATAAGCTGGAATGCCGAGTAGGTAGCCCCGAGAATTCCGAATATAATGCCGTTTCCGCCAAATTTGGCGACCAGGAAAATCAAAAAAGGCATAACGATGCTATAGCCGAGGGTACCGATAAAATTCACCGACAAAATAGGCAGGATAGAAATCTGATTAGGCATGATAACAGGGAGCATACCCCAGCTTCGCGCCCGGGAAAACACGGCAGACTGCTAGCATGGCCTCCCCCGCGGGTTGACCCCTGCGCCGGTTGATTTTTGAATTTCTGGAGATAGCCAGTTGGCAATTATTGATTGCTATGAAAGTGACGCTATATCAAAATGACCTCTTCGATAAATTTCCCCGGCAATCCTATGGAACCGAATGACACGAATGTAGAAGCATCCAATTAGTTCGCCAAAATTGAGAGCTGCCTGGCCTCTATCAGAGCCGCTTCATGGGTTACTGCCATTGGAGTCCTGGCATTAGTCTTCTTTTATATTAAATAATAATTCGATTGTTTGCTGGCCGGACAAATTTAGGCCAGCAGGTCAAAGGCGATACTGATTCTCTGCTGTGAACTCTCAAATGGGATTGTGCGGTGATATTCGAATGACGGAAACATGAACATTCGACCTTCCCTCGGTTCGAACTTGCGAACCTGATGCTCTGCAGTGCATGGAAACTCGTCCGGAGGACGACCGAATTCTATCCAGCCTGATTGGGATTCATTGGCGCCATGCATAACATCGGGTAACTGGACATAGTAAACTCCGCTGATCCAGGCATTGCGGTGCATGTGGGAAACCTGATGTCCCATGCGGTCCAGGACCGTACCCCAGATATCGATTTTCCTCAGATCGGGGATTTGTCGGATATACGGATGTCCTACCTCTTTTG
>Ga0209987_10000740_pt1 | contig 17266 bp, 20 predicted proteins | sample N074metaG_FD_182134 | JGI IMG/M metagenome (GOLD analysis project Ga0209987, IMG submission 182134) | Deep subsurface microbial communities from Kermadec Trench to uncover new lineages of life (NeLLi) - N074 metaG (SPAdes) (version 2) | ecosystem: Environmental > Aquatic > Marine > Ocean trench... | reverse complement strand
AACGTGAGACAGTATTGTATAACGTTTCAAAATATGATTAATTCTCTTAAGGGGAATTGGTTGTAGCTAGTGCAAATTATGAAAAAATGTCTAAAATTAATTAAGAGTAAACATCTGTAAATATTGAAAAATTTTCATTCTAATATAACAAACACACTTGTATATTATAGATCAAATTCAAAAATGTGTATGTCCTCCTGAAACCCCAAGTTATGTAAATGAAGATGGTATGATTATTTGTAATTCCTGTGGAGGTTGGATAGAAGGCCAATATTAGATGTTCAAATTAACACAATTCAAAATATTTGCATATTTAGTGTATAATTGATACAAAAAGTCACTTTTGGTTTTTAATACACAACCAAATGTCACTATTAAATCAAAAAGAGTTTGAACTTAGTAAAGGATCAACTTTTCTTCTCTGGTCTCCTTTTCTTATCACACCAAGAAAATACAAAGATGAATCTGATAAACAGTGTACAGAGACGAGTTGTAGAATATCAAATCAAGCAACTAAAGAACGAACTCGCAAAATTTGAGGAATAATTCTTCCTCTTTTTTATTTATCTAATACATGTTAGATATATTTTCTAGGCTCAATCGACGGGGATTCACCTACCATTTTGGGGATAAAATGTGACGCACTTCAAAGGGATTTTGTGTTTTAGTTAAGACTTTTGTATTGCACGCCAAAAATTGTTTAGTGAAAGTTGGCTAGTCGTAATATTCAGATTTCTATTCTATCTGATGATTTGATATATCACGTTAAGGATCATGTTTTTGAATGATGGAGTGATATTTTAATGATGAAAGTTTGTTCTGTAACCAAAGAAGAACTTTTGAATGCCATTGAAAATGAGGCAAAAATTAGGATAGACAGTTTTGTTGAAGGAGCTATAGAACTAGCTGATGAAGTTCATTCAGGAGTAGTTAGAGAAGATGGAAAATCATCATTTCTAGAAACACATGTTTGGCCTGTAACTATTGATGTAATACTACATTATAAAAAAATAGGTAAACTACTTACGACTCTACAAATTGTTTCATCTATTTTACATGATGTAATGGAAGACAATGACAAGATTTTAGATGTGTATGCTTCCAAAGCATATGGATTTGATGCATACTTTCAGCATAGATGTGGAGATTATGTTTACAACATAGCCATGACTTTGAAAACAAAACCTTTAGAAAATTATTCTGGTGTTAATGATGAGGAAAAACAAACTGCAAGATTTTTTGAGTATTGTACTGATCTTATAAAAGCCGATTATGATGTAAAAATCATCAAGCTCTCAGATAGATTAAACAATATGAGATTTATCTCTCAAATTCCAAGACAGGAAAAAATAAAGCGATATCTTAGAGAAGCTGAGGACTTTTACATAGCATTTTCAATCTTTCCTCCAACTGTGAATGAATTTTACAATAAAATGAGAGAAGCTTATGATGAGCTAAAAAGCATCAAACTTACTGTGTAAATTTCTAACCGTATTGATAATGAATTCCTTTTTCGCCACGAGGGTGATGCCACTCTGTTTCTTGTGAACATGTTCCACAGTCTATGCATCCTTCATGCTGAATAATCACCTTTCCGCCTTCTTCACTATAACATTTGGAAGGACAGAGAATTACCATTTTTTTCATGTACTCACTACTAGAATTTAGAACCTTGATGTGAGCAAGGTTATCATCATTATAATTTAGATTGGCAATTCTATCTGCTATAGGTGGAATTGTAGGCAAATAGGATGCAGAGATTGATTTTCCTAGTTTTTCTGCAAGTATTGTTGGTACTTTAACGTAGGTTTCTTCAGACTCTATTATTGGTATGAGTTTATCATAACCAATAATGTTTGCAAATTTTATCGCAATGCCTCTAAAAGTATCACTAGACATCATTTTTAGAATGGTACCATAACGAACGCCAATTATATCCGTGGGGACATCTTTTGCTGCATCTAAAAAGATCTTTAGATAATCCTTGTCTATTTGTTTCATATCTACAGTATATGGACTATGTTCTATTGATTTTGAATAAAACTCACCAAGAGAATTAGAGAAATCATTCTTATCAAGAGCTCTTGCTACTGCATTTGCTGCATGTACTCCATCATCTATACCTACATTGATACCTTCAATTCTTGGACCAACAAAAACTCCTCTGCCTGCTGCATCGCCAATAAATAAAATATTCTTAAAGAATGGTTTTTTCATTCTACATCTTTTTCCATCTGGAACTAGTTTTGCACCATATTCATCTTCAAGATAATCTGTTCCAAATGTAACGCCAAATTTTTCAGACATTTTTTCTTGAATAGATAATAATGTTGATTGAATATCTTCTACATCTTTGTATTTGCCAGATTCAATTAATCTCTCTCTACCACTAGGGGAAAAGTTTGCTTCTCGAATATCATACCAAGTTTTAATCAATTTTGCTACACCAAACCGAATTCGAAGTTTTTCTTCTTGTGAAAGATTCTTATCAATGTCTGGTTTAATTGGAACTTTATCTTTGATAAATTCACTAACCATTGGATTTTTCAGTAAAGTATCAATCAGTGTATATGGTTCTGCTGGATTTCTAATTAGTGAATCAAGATGATAGACAGCTCCCACTGAAAGTGTATCACGGTTAGTATACAGAAATCCGCCACCAATATGATTTAGAGTAATATCACCAGCAAAAAGATGTGCAGCACCTTCATCAGATGATATGGCAAATCTTTCGTCAATAATTTCTTCAGGTAATTTTACTATGACTTTAACTCCCTGGTATAGTTGTTCAGTTGTGAATTTTTTCCTAGCACCAACCATCTCTGCAATTTCTGAGTTTACTCCATCAGCTGCAATTACTGCCTTTACTTCAAACTCATCAAGCTCATCAGTTTGTATAATTATCGTTCCAGTTTGTTCATTCCATGAAAGGGATTTTACATGAACCCCAGGAATTATTCCACCACCCAGTTTTTCAGCACTCTCTTGTGCCTGTTTCGCAAACCAAGAATTTAGTTTATTCATAAGAACTGAATATCCAAAATTTGCCTGATAGTCATGTGCTGCAGTAAGATCCATTGAATAGACTTTGTCTTTTGATGTTGAATGAAGAATGTATTTTGTAATTTTTCTTTCAAGTGGTGCATCATCAAGGAAATTTTCGTATACCTGCTCAACGTTTGTTACTTGACCTTTTTTGGGTTTTTTAGAATAAAGAATTCCACCAGATAGATTCTTTGAGCCAATTTTAGAGCCTGCCTCTATGAGTATTGCTTGTTTTCCAAGATTTGATAGTTGTTTTAGTGCAGCTAACCCAGCAGAGCCACCACCAATTACTGCTACGTCATATTTTTCCAAATTTTTTCATGCCTCAACAATTTGTATTTGTTTTTTAATTTCTTCAATAAGTAACGGAATTACATCCTCCATTCTTCCTTTAATGAAGATATCACATTCATTTTTTATTGGCGCATCCTCATCAGGGTTTATAGCTACAACAAAGCCTGAATCTTTCATTCCCCAGACATGTTGCATTGCACCACTTACTCCTGCAGCAACATACAGCATAGCACTAGTTTTGTGTCCGCTAGTTCCAATCACTCTATCTGGAATCATATATTTAGAATCTAATGCCTGACTAACAGAATATGGTTTTTTTGAGATTGGTAAAGTAACTCCAATTTCTGCATTCAATTCCTTTGCTAAATTTTCTACAAGCCTAATGTTTTGTTCAGGATTTTCTTTTATTCCTCTACCAAAACTAACTATAGTTCTAGGAGTATCAAAATCAACTACACTTTTTATTATCTGACGACTTAACACCTTAACTTTGAGATCTTCTTCATCAATAGTTGGAATAAATTCTATAATTTTTCCTTCTCGTGAAGAATCTGGCTTTAATGATTCAAAAACTCCTGGAATTATACTACAGGATTGCGGATGATAATCTCTTTGAAAAGCGGGATTTTTATTATCAAGACACAGAATTGTAGTCCATAAAAATCCTGAAAAATCAGGTCTATACATTTTTAGGGTTTTTTTATATGTCTCTTTTGTTCCACCAGTTTTTTGTTGATGCGACATCTCTATATCTTCAATTACAAGCTGGTTGATGTCTGAAGCCAACCCTGATTCTAATTCGACTAGTACTGTAGAAGATAGATGTCTTCCAATACTGTCTGCTGCAAAGAACATGTACCTAGGTTTTTTTACTTCACCAGCATATTCTGGCTCTATTTCTCCTAGTGATTTTGTGTCTTGAGCAATTTGACAAATTACTTTAGTGTAAATTGTATTTCTTATGTCCTTTAGCTCAGGATTATCAGCAAAGATTACTACATCAGATCCGTATTCAATTAACTTCTTTGAGATATCTTTGATGTTGTGTCCCAAAATTACTGCAACTACTTTTTCATTTGAAGAATATTTTAAGTTAAAGTCATCTAGTAATCGTCTTGCCTCTCCAATCATTTCAAAACTTACTGGGAGAAATTTCCCATCTTCGTGTTCAATTACAACATATAGATGTCGATATTTTTCTGTCATTATTTAATCACCATAGCTGATAATGCTTCTTTCATTTTTGTAACAACTTTACGAATTTGTTCAGGATCAGTGCCGTCAATTACTTCTGCTCGTCTTGTAGCTGTAGACTTGGGTACTCGCTCAACCTTATACACTATTGTTGGAGAACCTGGAAGGCCTACAAGAGTTTCATCAACACCCAATTCTTTTGCATTAAAGACTTTGAGATAATCTTTGAAATTTTGTGCTCGTTGGATAGCTTCTTTTTGATATTTTTCAAAGGCTAATCTTTGAGAAACGGCATCATAATTTGATTTGTAGGTAGGATCAATTGAGATAAAAACTGGCAAGGGTGCTTCAACTTCTTCAACTACATTAGGAGATCCTTGTAAACTAATCAGACGTTTTGCACGAATTGTTCTAGTCTCTAAATCTACACTGTAACTAATTACATTTCCAAGAAATGTAAACCCCAATTTCCAGGCAGTTTGTGGTCCAGTTTGTCCAGTTTCACCATCTGATGCTCGATGCCCTGAAAATACAATATCCATTTTGTGTGGCATTTTTTCAATTCCAACTCGTAACACTTCTGCAGTTCCCAAAGTGTCAGCTCCTGCAAATAACCTATCACTATACAGATGAAGTTCTTCTGCATCTGAGATTTGTTGAGCCTGCTGAAGTGCAAGATCTGCAATTGGCGGCCCCATCGTTACAATGAATACTTTTGCATCATACATTACTCTACCAAAAAATGCTGCGTGAGCTGCAATTCCACTATGAGGACCCAAAGTATTTTTTGTCTCAGCTCTGTTTAGGGTTCCATCTGGATTATAACTGACATTTCCTTCTGAAAAATCAGGTTCTAATTTTATGATTACAGTAATGTTTAGAGTCCCCATGACTAAACTTCGCTATTATTCCCCACTTAAAGTTAACATGATAATTGAAATGGTTAATGATATTTTTGATGGTAATCATTGGTATGAAATGGAAATGAAAAAAAATCACCTATAGGACTTAAGTTCTATTACTCCCTATAGGGTATAGGTGAATTGTATTGAGGGATGATTATGCAGAATATACACAATGTCCTAATTGTATAACATCATTGCTTGATTGTAATTGTAACTGTTTTAGGTGTGGTAAAAGAGAGGAATGTAAATGTGAATTAAGTCCTCTTGCAATTCCATAATAAAGATTAAGATTAAAAAATTAAAAGAGAAATTGGAAAAAACATTCAGTGTGGAAGAAAAGGATTTGTTAATGAAGTTAAAATCTAATGAAAACATCAGAAATTTTCTCCCTAGTAAAAATAATTCCTGAAAATTTCATAAAAAGATTTGACAATCTAATCTGGAAATAAGATAACTAATCTATCATAGCATAGAAAACCATTGTTACACAATTTTCAACTGGACTAACCTCAATGTCTTTTAGATCTGGATATTGTTCTATAGTTAATTCTGCACATTTGTTTGCCAAATCACCAAAGTAATTTGCACTTGGTTGAGTTGTTTGCATTGCAATAATTGCATTGTCTAAAACTGCCAGTGTGAATTCTTTGTTAAATTTTACATGTTCAGGAGTTCCTAAGATTGGTTCGTGTCCTGAAATTATAATTTCCCAATCCATTGCTAAAATTTTATCATGTGCTGCAATGTGTTCCCCCATATCTCTTGTAATTCCAAAGTATTGAAAGGGAGCAGCATTTGGATGAAACAAATCAACTGCCATTATGACTTTGTGGGCAGGAGAAGAAATCACAATATCTCCTTTAGAATGAAATGCTCCAATGTAAGATAATTCTAGGACTTGATCACCTACACTCAAAGTGTATTGATTATCAAAAGTAATTGATGGAATTGGTCTTTGTGGATCATTTTTCATTGCCAGGTGTTTTGCAGTGTCAATATGAGAAATGTATGTGGTGTCTTTTGAAAAGAGGCTAGCAGAACCTACATGGTCTTTGTGAATGTGTGAATAAATTAGATGTGTTACTTTCTCTAAAGTAACATCAGAAATTGCTTGTTGTATTTTACTACCTAATCCCATAGGTGCATCAACTACAATAACTCCTTCTCCTGTTGTTAGAAACATCATCTGATACGTGCCATCAGTAATCCAATAGAGTCCATCACCAATTTCGATGACTGCATATCCTTTTTCAGAATCAATTTCAGGTTCATTGACAGTATAATCCATTGAAGATGGGAATAATCCTTTTTTTGTAATCATTGCTGGTTTTTGTGATATTGTTTCATCAGAAACTTCAGAACATAGTCTATCTCCACAGACCTTTTTTGAATTAGTTTCAGTTAGAAAAGTTCCCTTTGCTTTGGCTGCATCAACATTAGGAACAATATCAAATTGTAAAGCATGTGCAATACCTATTGAAAAAATAAATAGGATTAATGCAAAAAATAGAAATTTCATAAAATATTAAAAGATGAAATTAGATAAAAGGATTCAAATCAGAATCCTATAAGATATGAACGGGTTTGATGAAAGTTTTGATGGTTGAATCTTTAGAGGCTTGAACCATTTTTGGTGATAATTTGGGATTCAGAAAAGATCAGGCCATCAAAGGGCTTGGTATTTGAGTTTAGGACTCTTGGTTCAATTCTTAAGAGGCTTGAATCTTTTTTGTGGATAAAAATGAATGCAGTTAATGAATCTAAAGGGACCAGATACGTTATTTTTTTACATTTGATACAACCTGTTAACAAAATTTCTTATTTGATTAGAATCTAAATAAACTATGAAAATTTTCATTCCAATTGGTATCATAATTTTTGGTTTAATGATTGGTATCACTTCCACCTCTGCTGAAGAAATGTCAGATGCCACTACTAATCTCCTTAACTATGATATTCAATCTGGTGAGCTAGCTATAATGTGGTTGGGAAATCATCAAAAGGGCTCATTGGAAGGGTATGCTTCAGCAGGCTTTCTTTTAAGAACTAGCAACTATGCTATCGCAATAGATCCATCAAGCTTACTCATAGACGATATCGATTCGTTGGATAGACTAGATGTAATTTTCATAACTCATGATCATGGAGATCACTTTGATCCTGAAACCACCATAGCAATGCAAACTAAAACTGGTTCCTTTATCATTGCAGATCCAACTTCAGCACTTATGTTAATTGATAAAATACCTAAAGACAAGCTCGTCCAAATCAAACCAAATGAGCAAAAAACTATCTCTGGAATTACTGTTGATGCATTTGCAGCTGAACATTCAACTAAAACTCCATTGATCTATGTAATAGAGTTTGATGGATTTAGAATATTTCATGGTTCTGATTCTGGATTTGTGGATGATTTAAAGAACATTGAACCAAGAGTTCATGTAGCAATAGTTCCAACTGGAAACCCTTCCCCAACTGCATCCCCGCAAGATGCATTTGAAATGACAAAAGCAACAAATCCCTATATTGTTATTCCAATGCATGGTAGTCCTCAACAGATGCAAGAATTTTCTAATCTAGTAGAAGAGTCTGGTTTGGAAACAATAGTTACAATTCCTTCACCCTTGGAGATAATAATTCCATATGAGGTTGTGCCAGAGTTTGGTTTACTTTCAGTTGTTGTGTTAAGTTCTGGAATAGGAATGGTAATTTACCTTTTAAGGAGCAAAAATATTGTTAACATGATTTGAAACTAAACCTACAAGGAAATAAATTAACTATCACTGTAATACTAATTTTTAGTACAGCAATTTTTCTCGTTTTTGTAATTAATTGGTTTGATGAGAATGTTGCAAACCCTAGAATTTGGAAAGATTGGACATGTGAAGAAATGAAAAAATTTGCAATTGAGTTTAAAGATGAGCAGTTTACTAATTTTCAGCGAGCTAAATTTCATGAGGCTCTGAGCTTCTGTATGGGTACATAGCAGTATCAAGTTTCAAAATATTTGCATATTTAGTGTATGATTGATACGAAAAGTCACTTTTGAATTCTAGTTTTAAGAATTCCAGAAGCATTTGGAAACTAGATCTAATATTAAATATTGTTTAAATTAATGAAAACATACTTTGGAAATACAATATCTAGATTGGAATAATTCAAATCAAATTCTGAATAAGGCGTATGAAGCAGGTCTTTTTGTGCTCATTATAGGACCAAAAGGAACTGGAAAGACATCTTTAGTGAGAGATTTTGCAAAAAATAAGAGTGTAAATCTACAATCCATTAATTTTAGCCTAAGAACTAGAGAGAGTCATCTTATTGGTACAAAAACACTAACAGATGGAACTGTAAGTTTTGATGAAGGAATTTTGATAAAGTCAATGAAAAAAGGAGACATGCTTTACTTGGATGAAATTAATTCAGCAGAAGCTGATGTTTTACTCAGACTTGATGAAGCGTTAGATGATAGACGACAAATTGTATTAAAAGAATCAACAGGAGAAGTAATTAAAGCAAAAGAAAATTGGTATGTAATTGCAACTATAAATCCATTAACACATAGTGGAACAAAGGAACTCCCACCACAAATACTAAGTAGATTTCCAGTACGAATAAGACTAGAATATCCGCCTGAGAACATTGAATTAGAAATTATAAAAAAATATGTTTCAGGAGAACATGAATCAGAAATTATTCAAGCAATTAAACTAGCAAATATATTAAGACAAGCTGCTGCCGTTGAAGAACTATTTTATTCTCCTAGCTTAAGAGAAACAATTGCATTTGGAAAATTATTGGATAAAGGAATGTCTTCAAAAGAGATAGCATTTTTTGTTTTTGGAAATGTTTACACACAATGGGGAAACATAGAATATCAAAAAGTAAGTGACATCATTACTTCAATGTTTGGTAATTAAATGCAAGTAATTCAACTTCAAAATGAATCAATAGTAGAAATTGGAACCTTTCTTGTAAGAAGATGGTCTGAAGAAGATAAAATGATTATTGAAATTTCAGATAAGATGGAAACCAGAACAAGACTAAATGAAAAAAAAATAATCATGACACCTCTTGAAAAAAGAATTGGTAACGATTTTCAAAAATATCGTCAATTTCGAACATCATTGTGGTATGAAGCAATGAGAGTAAAATTTTGTAAAAAGATTCTCAGTAATGATCATGCATTTGGTTTCATTCTCAATACATTGGAGACACAAAGAATTGAACAATTAGGTAGAAAAATTTGGAAAGGAATGGATGATGAAATTATCTTCAATTATGCCTATATGCTTATAGCAAGACCCCAACTAAACACAGTTTATGGAAATGCACGAATTGTAGAGGCATTTTATCAATATTTCATGTTTGGAGCAATTAAAGGAGAAATTCAATCTAGTCATTTTGAGAAAATTAAAAAAGCAACTGAATTTGCAAAAAAAAATGTTGCCAAAGCAATTGAGAAAAATTATGATACTGATTGGCTTGAAAAAAATGTAAGTGATATAATCAAAATTTTAGATATTGATTCACTTCTTACAATACCAGTATCTTTACCGTATATGAAAGCTGGAATGGCATTAAATAAAGAAGAACTATTAAAAATTTTAAAAATAATTTCTAAAAACAAAGAGGGAGATTTTGGTTCAGCAAATTCTGCATCGATATTAAGAGGAGACAATGTCTATGATGAGTATAAAGTATTACTTGATGAAAATAAAAAAATGGAAAATAAAGGATTAAGTCCAGAAGCAATAGGAATTCAAATTCCATCTACAAGGAATGTTAATGAAACCGCAATATATGATATGAATTTGATTAATCGATTAAAAATTAAATTTAAGGAATGGAAATATGGATGGAAAGAACAACATCATAGATCTGGAGATGAATTTGATGAAGAAAGTTACATTGAAGGACATGAACCATTTTTCATAGATATAAAAAAATCAATTAAAACTAAAATTGTAATTTTGTTGGATCATTCATCAAGTATTGCATCAAATGCTCTAGAATACAAAAAAGCAACTCTTGCACTTTGTGAAGTACTAGCTTTTCTTAAGGTAAAATTTGCAGTATATGCATTTAGTACTCAAAACAGATCAGTGGTTTGTTGGTCTATAAAAAAAGATAATATTAAATGGAACAATATTACTGCAAAACGATTAGCACAGATCGTTGCAAATGGTTCAACCCCTTTGGCAGAAGTTTATGATAAAATGTTTCCAATGTTACAATCAAAAAGACCAGATATTTTTTTGACACTAACAGATGGTGAACCATCAGATCCTAGTGCAGTAAGAAATATGACAAAATCTCTGAAAGGGTTAGGCATCAATATGGTGGCTTTAGGCTTGGGCCCAAACACAATAAGGGCAACTACTATAGCAAATAATCTCAAACATTTAGGATATGAAAAAACTATGGCAGTTAGTAGACTAAATGATATTCCGAATAAAGTGATTAGTATTTTAGAAGGATAATTTATTAGAATTTTGAGGAGAAAGACTTTTGGAAGAAACCGAAGGAACTAATATTGATAACGTACTGCTTGAGCGCTTTGAGCAAGAGATATGGAGTAAGGTACCTCATTTAGAAGATACAAAAATTGTTAATGCAACACCGCTAACTGATCTAACTGATGATTTGAAAGAATGTGCAAAAAGCGTGTACAAAACAGATTTTACAGATAAGGATCTAAAAATTTTTGGTAAATTTGATTCCAACTTAATTACTGGTTCAATTAAAGTCAGAGCTGCAGTTCACATTATTCATGACGCTATTGTTACAGGTAAACTGAAGAGTGGACAAACAGTAATTGAGGCTACCTCAGGAAACTTTGGAATAGCCCTTGGACTAATATCAAAACTTGGATTAGTTGTTGTTGCACTTGTATCAAGACAGTTGCAAGAAGGAGTCTTCAAGGAATTAAGAAATGAAAATATACGAATTATGGATCTTGATATGGACATCTGTCCTGCTCCAGGAATGAAAGATGGTGCAGCAGATCTTTTGGCTGCAAAAGCAACTGCAGTTAATATTCGCTCACAATTATCAGAGCTTGGTTTTGATCCTGCTATTTTTGATAAAGAAAATTCTGAAATAGAATCACTTTTAGCTAAACAAGATATCATAAATTTGGCAAAATTTCTTGCAAAGATTTACGGATTATTCTGCCCAGAACAATACGATAATGAATTAAACATTGATGTTCATCGAACTGTCACAGCAGCTGAAATTGACCAACAATTACATGAAAATGATTATTCATTAGAAGATTTTGAAATTGTTTGTACCTTTGGTACTGGTGGCACTTCAGGTGGTCTGAGTAGATATGTATCTGAAAAATATGAAAAAAAATCAGTGCACGTAGTTTTTCCACCAGCAGGTCAAGATGTAGCAGGAATTAGAACGAAAGACAAGGCATCTGGCTTGAAATTATATGAACCTGAGAAATATGCTGGTGAACATGAAGTAGATTTTGAGCAGGCAAAATATCTTCTCAAGTTTTTTGTAGACAAAGGTTACGATATAGGTGAAAGTACTGCTCTTGCTCTTTATCAAGTGCTAATTATGGCAAATTCTAATGATGGTGGAAAATATGTCGTAATTGTTGCTGATGGAATAGAAAAATACAGAAAAAATCTAGAAGCAATGTCAAAGAATCAACGTATTCAAGTTTCATTAGATGAAGCTGTAGCAAGTGTTAATGATTATGATAAAATAATTTGGATTCATACTCAATATACTCCACGTGAAGAGGGAATAGAGTTAATTGCAAAATCTCTTGGAGTTGATAAAAGTAAAATCTCTGTTCCAAAAGCAAGCACAGTAAATCAACTATTATCAACACAACAAATTCCAGAAGAATTAAAGAAAGAATTGCAAGGATCTAAAGGTAAATCATTGCTGATTTGCATGGCTGGAAATACATCACTGATGGCTACTAAAGTACTTGCAGCCAAAGGAATTGTAACTGAAAGTTTGAATGGTGGAATTACAGAACTGCCTGAAGTAAAAAACAGTGATCCTTCTAAATTTATTAAAGTAGCTACAGATTAATAATCTTGAAATGTCTTTCAATATCTCAACCATTTGCAGATTTAATAATTTCAGGTAAAAAAACTATTGAGTTGAGAAAGTGGAATACAAATTTCCGTGGAGAATTTTTGATCCATGCTCCAATCAAAATAAGAAAAGAAGATTGTAAGAGATTAAAAATAAAGAAAAAATTAGTTACAGGTGTAATTATTGGTAAAGCAGAACTTTATGAAGTAAAAAAATATAATTCAATTAAGGAAATAAAAGCAGATCAAAAATTTCATTTAGCTTCAAAAAATTTTCATGATAAAACTTTTGGATTTATTTTAAAAAATGTAAAATCATTTAGAATTCCAATTTCATGTAAGGGTCAGCTAGGGTTCTTTGAGATAGATTTACCTAAAACAAAAATCAAAAACAAGGAGATAGTGACAGATATCATTGATGAAGAATATCGTTACCAATGGATTGGACATCATTAGTAAAACCTGGATTTTCGGAAAAAGTTTGACTAGTATATATGCTGGATCATTTAAAGTTGCATGTTATGCCTCAAACAAAACCAATTGTTAGTGTTGAGAATGTTGTTGCATCTGCATCAGTTGACAAAAAACTTGATTTAATTGAAATTACAGAAAAATTGTAAATTGACTGAAGATATTTTTGAAAAAGAAAAGATCAAGATGACTCCTGAAACAGGATTTGATTTAGTTGGATTAGATTATTTTGCAGATTCTGAAAATCAATTGTATTTAGTTGAACATTTTGAAATGTATCAAGATGCTTTAAATGCTAAAAAAGAGCGAAAAAATCAGGATGAATATTTTATTTTATATAAAGGAGCAGGGGGAGAATTTTTCTGCAGATAAATTTGAAAAATAGTTTAACTTAACTAAATTTCACAAACTCTCTTATCATCAAGTTAAAAATTCCAAAATTATGGCAAATGAAACAAACGAATTGATTGATAACTTGTACAAAAAGGAGAAAGCAATTCATTCTGATCAAAATTCTAAACAAATTATCCGCAAAAGTCCAAAGGCAAAATACAAGATTTTTGACGAGTCAGAATTTACTCGTGGAAGAGAGGTCTTAGGCGATCTAATTGTGCATGGAATGATATCTTCAGGTGGAACTGACATAGATTGGCTTATTGAACATAGAGGAGGTTTTGTCATCTTAGAATTCAAGGGATTTCATAATGATAAGATCAATATTCCAAAAGGCCAAATGATAGCATATGAAAAATTGCATGAAAAGTTAAATCAATCAACAAAATGTTTTCTATACGTTGTAGGATGTGATGACATTGATTTTTCAAATCCAGATTCAACAATATGGATTTTTGAGATGAGACAATGGAAATCAGGTGCAATTCCAAAAAATACTAATGACATTTATGGTGAAGATTCAGGCAGACAAAACAAATTCATAGTTTATCGTGAATATATGGAAGAAATTAGTGTAGAGAAGCTTAGAGATATAGTTGATTCTCATTGGAAAGAATTTGAAAGAATTATGCAGTAAATGAAAATGTGTTTGACTTTGTTTCTATACCGTTATCCATATAGATTGTATATGTACCAGAACTTTCCCATCCTGGACCTCCAGCAATAGCTAATGTTGAATATTGTCCATTACTTTTTAGAGAAACTTGTTCTGCCCATACAAGTTCATTATTTTTATTTTCAATTGAGAGATTTACAACTCCAGTAGTATCAGATACACCACTAATTGAAATTATGTCTTTTTTATCATAAGATGATAAATCAGTTTGAATTGATAATGTATCTGAAATGGGATTAGTTGATATTACATCAGAACCGCCATTAAATGAAGCAGCTACTGCAATAATTATTACCAAGGCAACTCCACCAATTCCTAACAGTAATTTTGAATTTTTTAAAGTAGAAGATGAGATTCGTTGTGGTGGAGGCTGTAATGTTTGAATTTTTTGAATTGTAGGTGTTTCTGGGATAACAACATCTGGAATTATTAATTTTTCCTCAACAGGTGTTGGGGTTTGAACTACTTCAGGTCTTCTTCCTAGATGTTTTTCTGCTAATTTTCTAACATAATTTCGTTCATAATTACTAATTACTTCATCGTTTTCACATGCTCGACAAATTTGCTTTAAAATTCTGTCATCTCCAAAGTCTTTGTCTAAAAGAGCCTTTACATCATCAAGCAATGAATCAGTCATGTGTGTTTTCTCTACTATTGATTATTTATGAATTCCTTGTTTAAGATTGCTATTGATTTCTTTTTGAGAAAAAACTGGTTTAATTCAATTTTTTTGAATTAATCACCAAAAACTATTTTGAATAGATTTTTTGGGCTTGTATAATGACTGTTCGAATGTAATCCTTTGCAGTAAAATCAGATACTCCCATTTGTTTGGCTCTTTTATAGAGTTCAATTTCTTGAGGATTTATCAAATAACACTTCAAAAGATAATTTAGTCTATGAGATCTTTTTTCATCACTTTTCATAATTTTCCTTTTTTTCAGTACTAAAAAGACCAGAGGATTATGAAATAACCAATCACTCATGAGTATCATAAAATTGGAAAAAAAAGATATGATCTTTTTTAAACAGTAGTTAAAAATAAATAAAAATGAAAAGAATTGAAGCAACCATTCAAACAGAGAGGGTATCAACAGTTTCTGAGGCAATCAAAGATCAGGTAGGAGGTTTCACCATACTAGATGGAGATGGACGTGGTTCTGGAAAAAGACACACCATTAGATCAGGTAGAGGAACAGGAACCATTGAAGCTGAATACAACAAGGTATCAACTGTAACTACAATAGTAGAGGATGATAAAGTAGAATCAATAACAGCAATTATTGCAAATGCTGCATCTACTGGAAAAAGTGGGGATGGAATTATAGTCGTGACAGATGTTGATAGTATTATGAATATCGCATCTAAAAAGAGTGGCTCTGAAGCCCTCTAATCATTTTCTTTTATCAAAAAAAACCACATCATCATTTGATTTATAATAATTCTACTGAGAGATGGTGAACTATCCTCTCAGTGCTGTATCCCTTTGGGGGACATGTTTTTTGAAGGGATGTATTGTATTACAATCTGAGTATAAAAGCGAAGGATTTTGAAGAATTATTGTTGTCCTTCAATTCCCATTAATGTCAGAGTTGATCTGATTTTTGGAATTTTTCTAATCTTCCAAGTAATAGTTTCACGAAGTGCCTCTACTTGACCAGATTCTACTTTAGCCAAAATATCATATGCACCAAATGTACCATGTACTTCAACAACTCCTTCAATTGATTTTAGTTCTGATATTACTGCTTCTTCAGAACCTAGCTCACAGTTTATGAGAACATACGCTGTTGCCAATTATGATTCAGTTCCTATTTTCATACATAAAATCTCATCTTGAAATATATAAGAATAGTTTAATTTACTTTAAAATTCAATATCAATTTTGATTAAATCATAAACAAATGTAAAGTATTATGCAACAATTAAAAAATTTCTACGATGTTGTATATGCATTATTCATAATTTTTTCAAGTTCTTCAATATTTTTTGAAACAGTAATTTTTGAACGTAATTTAGAACCTCCTTGCATACCTTTTGTAAATCTGATTGCTTGACTCTTAATATTTCCAAATTTGATTTTGTAGTGATTTGTAAGATGTAAATAATCAAAAAATGAATCTAGACGGTCTTTGAAAGAGTACTCATTGTAAGAGTTAGTTTTAAGATAATCGTTAATTTGTTCAAATAAAAATGGATTTCCCATTGCACCTCGACCAATCATGACATAATCACATCCAGTCTCATCAATCATAGTTTTAGCATCTTCAGGGGTTGTAATGTCACCATTTCCAACAATCGGAATACCAGATATTTCTTTGAGTTCTTTAATCATCTGCCAATCTGCGGTACCAGAATAACCTTGACTAACAGTTCGAGGATGAAAAGTAATCATTTGAATTCCTTCATCTTCTGCTATTTCAGCTATTTCCCTAAAGAGGAATTTACTAGCATTTGTTACACCAGAACGAATTTTCAGTGTAACAGGTTTTTTGACAGCGTTAACAAGTGTGCTGAATATTTGTTGAGTTAGATTAACTTCTTGTAAAAGTGCACCGCCTGCCATTTGTTGAGTAATATGTGGTGCAGGACATCCCATGTTATAGTCAATAATATCAAAATAAGGTTCTACAATTTTTGCAGCTTTTTCTAATGCAAAAAGATCAGAACCAAATAACTGAACTGAAAGAGGACGTTCTTGTTCAGAATATTGAATAAATTCTTGTATTGTTTTAGTATCTTCTTTGAGTTGTTTTTCTTTTGCAATAATACTATGAATGTTAGTAAATTCAGTTACAACAAGACCAGCTCCCTTTTGTTTACATTGTAAACGTAGTGCAGGATCACTTACTCCTGCCATTGGAGCTAAAAATGCTCTACTGGAAAATTTTGGAAGCATGAGATAATTCTACAATTCGAATATATTTACTATATCAAAAATTTAGACAAAAAATGTTGTATTAATTATCAGGACAACCATCAATTACACCCTTGTAATCCTCGGGTTCCAGAGGACACAAGTCTTCGTCATTAATGATACCGTCTAGATCATCATCATGGACAAATCTCTGTTGTTCTGGAGCAGTATCAGGACAACCGTCGTGATCATTGTATTTGTTCCAAGTTTCTGGGCTAGTTGGACAAGAATCAGTAACATCTGGATATCCATCACCATCAGAATCAAGTTTTATGGGTGATGTAGACTCTGCTGCTAGCACATC
>Ga0209987_10000738_pt1 | contig 17274 bp, 33 predicted proteins | sample N074metaG_FD_182134 | JGI IMG/M metagenome (GOLD analysis project Ga0209987, IMG submission 182134) | Deep subsurface microbial communities from Kermadec Trench to uncover new lineages of life (NeLLi) - N074 metaG (SPAdes) (version 2) | ecosystem: Environmental > Aquatic > Marine > Ocean trench... | reverse complement strand
GACTGTGGAGAGAAAGACCGTTGGGTGGTCAAGTATGAGTAGCATGAAGATCCCTGATCGTTTGGTGGGTTACCTTGAGGACCTTGCCTCCCTTGGCTACTTTGGTAAAACGCCCGGAGATGTGGCTCGGCACTTCATCGAGCGCGGCATCGAGAGGTCTGTCTATGACGGATTCATTGAAGTACAGGATTGGAACGCCAGGGCCCTGGCCCCGCCAGAGGAGGATCAGCCTGATGGGTGAGAGAGGAGTCAAAGATCTAACTTACGATGAGCGCGCCACCTGGGGTAAGTGTCCGGTGTGTAAGGTCGGTCACGGTGAATGGTGCAACGGTGATTTCGGTATTTCATTGGGTCAAAATGTGCGCGGTGAACTTCCAGAAAAAGGTGTTCATATCGTAAGGTTGCAGAACGCCCCGACTCGATGGGTGGCTCAATGAGTGACCAGTATCATCCTATCGCCTTCGACGAGCTGCTCAACCGATTCATGGCCGAGATCCGCGAGAACCATAAACGCCTTGAGCAGTTGGAGAAGGTCATCTCTCCCCTTCTCGCCAGGGAGGTCTGTGAGTGTACCGACGACGAGGCTGCGCAGCTCCTGAATATGGCAACCGCAGCTGCCCTCGAAATCATTGAGGATGACTTTGGAGGGATCGAGTCCATGACAGTGAACTTCCAAACCTGGACCGATCGGCTGCGGGAGAAATGCCAGCTCGGGGACATTACCAAGGAGGAGCAGGAAAGGTTTGATCGGGCTGAGGACGAACCTCACCTTACTCAGAAGGGGCCTATTTGGTGTGTCGTACTCAAAAACATACGAGCGTCCCAGGATGGTGTTCGCCTTCAGTCCGATGCCTGGTCCTACCGACACGACCTCTCCGATATCGACCAAAAGGATTACGAGATCATTGCCAAGACCAGGCCGGTGAGGGAACTATGAGCGAACGAGCCTTCAAGGCCACAGCTCACATAGAGGAAGGCTGGCACGTTGAGTGGACCGGCTGGAAGCTGTGTCCGTCCTGGCCGCTGAAGATGGGGACCTGGTGGGCTGTCGACAAAGACGATAAAAAAATCTTCATTCAGGCACGGTGTTTTGTCGGGGATGAGGAAACGGATAGCAGCGTCCTGGGTCACGCCAAAGACGAATCACGGCTCCGACTCAGAATGTATATCTACGAGTCGAAGAGGGGGGAATGTTAGAGACAGGAGGCTCACCGAGTGGGTGACCGGATCAAGATCATCTTGCTGCTCTCCTGGGGCCTCTTCCTCCTCAGTGTCATCGTCGTGATATGGAGGACGGTATGATCAGCCTCGGAGTCTGCCCACAGAACTACGACCATCAAATCACCCAGGTCCACGGATCGAGGGAAGGCTACAGGCTATTCTGCTGCCAGTGCCGAATGTGGCGGTGGGAGATTGACCTGCGGCCCATCCGCGCCGAGTTGAGAGAGTTGGGCATAGACCCAGACGAGGGAGTGTTAGGAAAAGGACCGCACCCACGAGTGGGGCAGAGGGACTGTTAGTAAGTAAACAGATCGGCCTCGATACCAAAGAGGGAATGTTAGGAAAAAGACCCAACGAGTGGGGCAGAGGGAATGTTAGCGATGTGGCCTTCGCAGAGGGAACTCAAACGTGGGGGCTGTTAGAAGCATCCATGTTCAGAAGAGGGACCAAGGGACTGTTAGAGGTGTTGATGTGACCGAAAGTGATCTGAAGTTTGTCGAAGAAGCATTTAGGCGCGGAGGGACCGACAGCGGGAATGTTAGACGTACACCCAAGCCCAACTGCGCGTTCTGCGGTGCATCGACCAAGCTGATCGGCCGTAAGTTGTTCTGCCGGGATTGTGGCTACACAGAGGGCTGTTGTGATGGAGGGAAGGAAGCTGTCGAAGGGGAGTGTTAGGAAGAAAGTAGAGTGGGAGTGTTAGATGAACTGGATCACTGTATAAATGCAGATTCTTTGCATAAAGATAATAGAGGGAAATGGCTAAAAAGGGTCTGAATAATTTACGAGTCCAAATTAAAACTTTAACCAAACAGCTTTCACCCAACTGCTTTGGTGAAAGGGTGAATAGGGTTTCATTAAAGTATTTATTTGAATCCGGATATTATTGGCCTGTAACTGGTGGTGCTGTTTCATCTCGTAGCCACAGCTTCACCCTTTCACCGGCCTTTCACCATTTTTATTATATGAAAACACTGGACTTACGACGATGGTGAAAGGACCCCCCTAACTCTCTATTAACTTTCTGTAGACAAATTAATTAATTAATAAAAGGAAATGTATAAGAGAGTTACCACCCCCCCTCTTTCACCACCCCCTTTTATGACTCTTATTGCTTTAGAATCAACGATTAAAAAATGGTGAAAGCTCTTTTTTCCCTTTCACCATTTTTGCCCTGTTTTCTCGTAAAGCTATGAATCAAGAAGACTTCATTGATTTCTTCTCTAAATTACTCGTCGAAACTGAGAAAATAGACGATTCTGCCACCCTCTTTTCTTTGCATAAAATTAACCAGGACCAACAGGACCAATCGCCAATATCGGAACCACCCAACCAAGTGGCGCCGACACAGGACCAGGCCGACACGGGTGTCATTGACACCCCCTTCGAGGAAGCCGTTCCACTCGAAGATGAACTCGCCCACCTCCTGGATGATATTGACGATTGAAACCTCTTAGGGTTACCAACGACGCTGCGGCCCACATCTTCGTCGAGTGCTTCTGCCAGTATGAAGCTATCCTCGAAGCTGATCCCACCTTTCTCGCAGAGGACCTCACCCTCCAGGACTTCCTCTTTGACTTCCATACCGTTGCCTCCCATGTCCTCACCCCTGTCGAGCTCAAACTGTTCACCATGAGGGTCAAACATAGAAAGAAGCCTGTTGATTGTCGTGATGAGCTGATGCTCACCTGGAATGGCTATCGGCGCATGAAGAAGCGGATCCGCATCAAGCTCGGCCGCGGTCTCCTCCTCTACCGCCTCTGGCCCCTGGAGAAATACTTCGATGAAAACCATGAAAGAAAGGTAGCATTCTAGGCATGATAAGATCCTGGCTTACCCGCAAAATCTCAAAACTACTATGGAGGATTCTTATGGTAGATGACCCTAAACCCGAACAGGCCCTTGTGAAGTCTGATCGATCGGACCAGCTCCACGACCAGCAAGATGTTGACAGCCTCTCCCGGATGATGCTGGAGCAAAAAGAGAGCTTTGATCGCAACCTACTCGAGGAGAGGCTGTTCAGTAATAAGCTCAAGAGTTGGTTGGATCGGTACTCCCGCATGACTAGCCAACACCGGAAGATGGAGGATGGGCTCATGCAGGAAGCTGCGGTCCTCCTGGGAAAATCCACCCGATCAGAGGAACCGGCTGCAGCCGAGGTCGTTGACGAGCCTCCGGAAGAGGCTGGTTAATCAGTCCCGCGCGCTGCGCGTGGGACCGGCGCGCTTCGCGCCGGGGGAATGTTAGTCTTCACGATTATCGGTGAACGTACTCTTTGGTTGGATCTCCACCAGGGCGACGACGACCCGTTGTGAAATTCCTCATCCACCCTTCAGGCTCGTCCATCGTTTCGGGATTAAACGCAGCGAAGCCAGCGACCGCTGACAACAGATCGTCGTATCACCAGCCATCGTCAACGAAATGACCATCCGTCAGGATGATCTTGTAGTGGTCGTAGGTCAGTGGGATGATTTCATACCACCAACCCATCTGACCGTCGCTCCCAGGCTTCGGGGAGTCTTTATGCAATAGATTCTTCGTCTTCGTCATACAGCACACACTCGCAGCCGATCAGCTGCCCACCGCACCCTGGACATTCCTCAACGTCACACCCAGGATGATGATAGTGACCAACCTTCGCTCCGCAATCATGGCAACGATGCCCATCACGACCCCAATCCGCTCTCGTTTCTTTTCCGTGCTTGATCGGATCAACTGTGGTCCCATTCTTCATCGGGATCACAAATTTACGGCAACCATCCGACTCGTACATTCCCCGCTTACAGTCCTTGCACAGCGCACCGATCTCTTTGGCAATCCACTCTTTGATCTGCTCCTCTGTGATCTTCCAACCGGCCTTCGGTAACCCCACAATGAACTTCTCCTTGAACTGCTGGTGGAAGTGGACCGCCGATGATGGGACCTCAAGCGCACGGCCTTTCCGTGCCTCCGCCCGGACTTCGTGTGGCTTCTCATTAAAGAAGTCAGTCAGGATAGCCAGAGCCAGATCCGCAGGACCGCTGCCGCCATACCCCCACTCAAATCCATCCGGTGAGTGGTACGAAATATGGGGCAACGGTTTGAACCATGTACCACGCTCCTCCTTCACATGAACAACAATAGAGTTATCTCGCCTTCGACCTTGGTAGAATTTTCCTTTCATTTTCCCTCCAGTAGTGGTTGCTTGTTTTGCTTTTTGGCCTTCTTGCCCTGGTCTCGTTTCGCAGCAGCTTCGACCATCTTTCGGTCGATACCGTAGATCTCGCACGCATCCGTGTAGGTGGAACTAAGGTTCCCTTCCCAATCCCGATCACCGCTCCGCTGCACCAGCATTTCGGCAATCAAGCTTCGTCGCTCGGCCCCGCCAGAGTTCTCCAGGTGTCGGATCACAGCCTTCTGGTAATCAACCCCTCCGTACTGGCGTTCGCACTTGCTAAAGTCAATCTCTCGTCGCTTGACGAGGACCGCAATTTGGTCGTGGTTGCAGATACCCTCAATAATGGCCTTAGCGAGAAAGAGCCAGTAGTCGTCGGTGGCAATCAGCTTCTTGGCCTTCTCAGCGACCAGGACCAGGACTTCCTTGAAAGCCTTGGTCTGAATAGCCTTCTTTTCCCTGTCCTTCTTCCCTTTGAGATTCTCCTTCTCCTTGTCGGCTTTGGCATCCCGCGCCCACTTGAATTTCTTACCAATGATCTCCTCGGCCTCCGATCTTTTCACGGTAGGGACCAAGCCACCGGGGGTTTCAATGAGTGTGATTTCAGGAGTTTTATTGCCGAGCAGTTCTCCGTAGGTCCGACCCTTGCCGCCGCCCTGCCAACTCTGTTTCGAGAGGGGGACCAGGGTGCTGTTATGCTTCACTTCGTTGTACTGCATATGCTTCAAAGCGTCCTTACCCGACAGGACAGTCTTTCCCTCGGCCTCAGCTTTCTGCACCAGTACCAGCTTTTGGGCTTCCTCCTTGGCCCGGAAGCACCCCGGGTCCGTGCATACGTCTGCACTGGTATTAGGATAGAGATCCTTCTGATTCCCGGTTCGCTTGGGACAGGCCGTGCAAGATCCCGCTTCGGTCAGCTTTTCATCCTTGGTGGAGAACAGAGATCCCTTGAGTCGGATCATGAAGTGTTCTTCGATGTGGTCCTTGGCTTCTCGAAAGCTCATTATTTCGTCGCCGTACTGTCCCTCTACAATCTCCTCAATGGCTTTCTCTTGGTTGGTATCACCAGGGATACGGGCTACCAGCAGGGCTATGGAGTTAGAGATTACTTCCTCCTCCAATGCCTCCTGGCCTTTCTTGCACAGGTTCGCCAGCTTCAGCCGACCATAGATGTAGGCTTTGCTCTTGCCGATCTTCTCGGCCAGCCCTTCGGCGGTGTACTTGAGCTTGTCGATCATGTACTGATATCCCCTAGCCTCCTCAATCGCCTTGAGGTCTTCGCGCATGAGGTTCTCGATGAACTGAAGTTCAACAGCCTCTTGGTCGGTCAGCTCTCGGCTGATTGCGGGGATGGTCTTGACCTTGACTTCCTTGCTGGCCCGGACTCGACGCTCCCCGACGACCAGCTCAAACTTCTTGCCGTTGGGTCGAACCAAGATCGGTTGCAGCACTCCGTGAGCCTTGATGCTCTCGGCCAGCTCCGTGAGCTGCTCCGGGTCGAAGTGCTTTCGCGGATTTGTCTTGGAGAGGATGATACTCTCCAACGGAAGATTGATTACGTTGTTCATTCCCTATCCTTTCTTCTCTATCGCTAACATTCCCTGGTGAACCACTCACCATTAAAAGTATTTAATCACATACCCCCTGTCAATCGCCGGTAGACAACTGTTTTTGATATTCCCAACTTCTTGGAAATCTCCCTCCAGGACTTCCCCTCTCTCCTCATCTGGATCGCTTCATTCACATCGAATCGAGTCTCCCGCCGGCCGAGTTGAATCCCTTTCCGTTTCGCGTTCTCTAGTCCAGCCATCACGCGCTCACGGATCAGCTCTCGCTCGAACTGAGCCATCACCGCAATCATTCCGAACATGGCTGTCCCCATCGGCGTTGCTGTATCCACAGCCTCCTGGTGGGACACGAAATCAATCCCCAGGACACGGAACTCCTCCAGGGCTGTGACCAAATGCTTCATGCTCCTGGCAAACCGATCAAACTTCCACACCATCACCACATCGAACTTCTTGCGCTTCGCGTCATTCATCAGCTTATTCAACTCGGCCCGAGACTCCTTCTTACCGCTCACACCCCGGTCAATGTACTCAGTCACGATCTCCCACTTGTGTCGCTTCGCCAGCTCCCGGAGGTCAGCTATCTGCATCCCTTCATCCTGGTGCAGCGTGGACACTCTGGCGTAAATCGCAGCCCTTTTCATATCCCGCAGCTCCTCCCACTAATCAACACCGCTGCCGTAAAGCAGCAGATCAACCACGCGGTTCGTTTGACCATATCCAGAGCTGTCATTGTTGTCGTGGTGTCATACAACTTGGTCTTCAACTGCTTTTGAACGTCCAACCAGTAGGGTAGAAACACATCTTCCTGCTTCGGCTTCTTCTTTTTCAAGCTGGACTCGCTGGACAAGAACTGTGAATGTGGATTTGCCCACAGTCAGAACACGGCTCACAGTCGTCATGCTTGTCCCAACAAGTGTCACAGAAATACAGACCGCAGCACTGGCACATATTTTCGGACTCCTTGATCGTGTTGGGACACGGTTTTCCTTTGTCAATAGTGCCTTCGCACTTTTCAGGTCGCCACCGCAGCTCCGGTTTGTCGTCGGCATGATCTTCCCGGACGATCCCGGCATCCTGGTGGGCGTAAGGTGGCTCGGGTTCCTGCTGCGGGGCGGTTTTCTGCTGCGGCTCCTCAATGATTCGCTCCGCGTCCGACACGATGATGTAATACTCCCGGATTCGCTGCATGATCCCTTTGGGCATAAAGTCACCGTTCTTGTTGATCTCGACAAACGGCCAGCCGTCCCATGAGGAGCCCAGGTGAAACATCCGCTTTCCGTCACAGGCTATAATCGCTGGCCCATAGTCTCCTCCAGCTCCACTTGATGCAACGAAGGGAATCCCCGCTTCGGCTAGCTCCTCCATAGGTCCGTAAAGGCCGTAATTGGCTTCGTGGATTTGACCCTCAATCCACAGCTCATCTTCCTCTAGGACCTCATCAAACGGATCTGGCGCGTCAGTATGCCAAGGTGGTGGTCCGTCGATGATCGTCTTGACCGCTATCAGGTCACATTTCCGACACTTCAAATTCACCCATGTTCTGTCACCCATTGTTTTCCTCCAGTGTTCGCACGTTTTTGTTTTAGAGCCATTACGCCCACCCCTCCAAGGTGAGCGTAGTTGCCCTAGAAACGATACGGTTGCTCTGTCTTTGCTTCTGCTTCTGCTTCTGCTGCTGCTTCTGCTTCTGCTGCTGCTGATGAGTCAGCCTCTGCTCGTTCTTCACTGGTGGGACCGTTCAACACCTGCTCTACTGGCGATGGTGTGTCCCCGTTGGTGCGCTCCAACCGAAACATCTTCATGGTATCTATGCCCGTACCCTTCTTTTGAACCGACACCGTTCCGTTGGCTTTCAGCCGTGCCAGGGTCGCCCGGATCGCGCCCTTGCGGTCTGTTCCCTTGTACGGCCATCCGCTTTTCTCCAGGTCCGTGTCAATCTCATCCAGTGTCAACGGTGATGGGCTGCGCTTCAGTGTGTCAATCACAGCCTGTCCAGTATTGGCTCGGCTTCCTTTCCCCCGGCCTGTCGGCTTAACCATCTGCTCCTGCCGTTTGAGCAGCAACTCCTTCGACGGTAGTGCTTCCAGGCGAGAGGTTGTCGAAGTCACTGGCTGCGCCTTTTCTGTCGCTGGCTGCGCCTTTCCTGGGTGCTTCTCCAGGTAAGCAGCTCGCGCCGCAGCGTTGCGCTTGTTTTTCTCTGCCCTGTCAGGCTTGGTCGCCTTCCTCTTGGTCGCCTTCCTGGTTGTCGCCCTGGGCCTGGTCTGGATCTCGGCCTGGATCGTCGGCCTGTCAGCAGCATCAATAAACTCAACTGCTTCTGCTGCCGAGTCGCAGTTCACTGGAAACCCTTTGTAAGTGACTGTAAACATGGTCCCGTCCTTTCCACTCGTTATTGACTAATCACCTTGACTAGCCACAACGCCCACCCTCCAAGGTGAGCGTGGTTGCTATTCAACTCCTGGCAGACTCGTCGGGCCTGGGTATTTGTCGGCCAGCTCCTGGAGCGCGTCCTCTGGCTCCTCCTCCTTCTCTGCTTCCTGCTGCTGCTCATGCTGTCGTTTCGCTTCCTCAAGTGCTGCTGTTTCCTCTGCCTCCTTCGCTGCCTTCTGCTGCGCTTCAATCTGCTTCTCACTCAGGAATCGGAAGTCGTCAGCATTTTCACCGTGCATCGGCATGACTAAGGCTCTCAGCTTCTGGCCTGTCTCATTCTTCGCATGAACTGAGATAGGTAAGTTGCCCTTCTTGAGATCATTCTCGTAGACCTCAAACAGCAAACAGGACTCCTGCCGTTTGATGCCCTTGAAGTCTCGTATCACTTTCAGCAACTCATTCAGGAGATATGCGTCCATGAAAAACGCTGCCACTGGTTCCTGTTTGGGCCTCACAGCATCCAGGTCCGGGAAGTTCCCGGAGGGGCCGTGCGCTCTGAAGATCCTGCTGCTGTCCAGGTCCGTCACCGCAATCACAGAATCCTCACCATCGGCTCCCACCATAGCGTTCTGCAAAACGGGCAGATGCCCGTTCCTCGGTAGTGCCTTGAAGATCCCATCGGCTGTCTCTTTCGAGATCCGGATCTCCTCCACATCGTCGGCCACTGGAGTGATTGCTTTCATTCCTGCCGACTTTGAGGGGAACAGGTTCGGATCTTCACCGTTGGTCTGGACCTCCACGGCTATCCATCCATTCGTGGCCTGGGCAACGTGCTTGGTGATCTTCATTTGATCCAGGTGGTAGTGGCCTTCGTCCCCTGTCATACAATGCCTGATTGCGAAAACTGCTCTGTGTAATAGATTCATTCTTTCCTCCCTCTGCTGCACTCACAATCCTCCGGGATCTCACCGCAGAATCGGCAACGGTTGACTTTGCTTTGGTTAAAGATGTAGTCGTACCTCTCGCACTCGTCACACCCACACTCGCCCATCGTTGGGTGGGTTCCATGTGGTCGTCCGTTATCCAGGATCTCCTGCACTTCCTTGTAATCTCCTGGCAGTTGTTTCTCGTAGGACTCCACCAAGTCTCGCAGCACTTGAGGTATGTCGGCTTTGTCCACGATCTCACTGTTGGTCAGGAACGTCTGGATCATCCCATCCAATTCATCCCACAGCTTCTCGATCTCAAGATCCCACGGCCTGTTGCCGGGGATCATTCCCACTGTCACTCCTGGTGGCAAATTGCTCATATTGGCTCCCTTCTTAAAATGGGTGGAATCTTCGTCTGTTCGCTACGATCTCCACTTCGTCACAGTTCCGCTCCACCAGCACGATGTACCGATGTAGCTCCCGCAGCGCGTCCAGGATCTCGGTATCACCCTTTCCACCATGCTCTTTTAGCGCAGTTTCCAGCTTGGAGATTTTCCCGGCGGCTATCATGGCCTGTCGCATCATAGTTCCTCCTCCCCTGCTTCAAAGTAAGTCTCGGGGCCGTAGCTCAACTGATACTCGCGCTTGTTCTGCTCGAAGGTGTTCATCGGATTCTCCCAGGCATACGGCTCCCGTTCCTCTCCCTCAATCTCAAAATCCTCACCCTGGCTGATCGCGTTCAGGATCTCGTACACCCTGGCATCGGTTGTGCCAATGGAGTCGGTGTACTCACAGGCGTAATAGCTGACCCAATGGTCAACGTGGCCCTTTCCGTCCGGGCCGAGCTTCATCATCTGTTGCAAGTCCGTATCCGCTTGCAGATCCTCTAGTAAACTTTTCTCGTCTTGTCTCAGAATCATTCCCTATCCTTCCTTTCACCACGAAAAATTGGTCCTTGGATGCCTTACCTTAACTTGCCAGTGTCCATTCGTTTTCTCTCGCTCACAGTCTCTCAGCTTGCCGTTGGGATCTTTCAACACCAGCCCTTCATCCTCTGGCCTGTGCATACCCTTGAAGATGTGCGACAGGCTCCCTAGCTTCGTCTTAGCCAGCCACACATCTTCGTTTGCCAGCCAGTGTGACTCGCTCTCTGCTCCGATGTATGGCTCAAACCTTTCCTTCAGAAGTTTCTCGCGCTCTGCGAATGTGGTCCCTAGTTGGTACTCACCCTCTAGCACGATGTAGTCGAACAGGTAAATCTTGTTGCGGATCTCCTTCACCTTGGAATGGAGCAGCTCACCTACCAGGACTGTCCAGCTATTGCTGCCGAATATCTCCCACAGCATCCCTGTGACTCGATCCGTGGGGGACCACTTCAGCTCTTTGTTGTGCCTGTTCATCCACTCGAAGGAATGGCCGGGACCGATGCCGATAACGGCACAGGTCCCATTCTTTTTGTACTGTCCCACCCATCCCTTTCGCTCGTACATTTCAATGAGGTCATGCGTCACCGCTGCCTCTGGTCTGGGTGGAAACAGATACCGCCACTCCGGGAAGTTCACTATAAGATACCCTCCCCAAACAGGATCTCCAGTGCTTTCCTCTTTTGCACAACAGAGTCCTTCTCACCGTCCATGATGAAACGGCTCACACTCACACTGGACAACTTGCCAATGAAGTTTCTGATCTCGTCTGCATCCTTGGCTGTCCGGGCCAACGTGGGGATTGTGTCCTCACTCACCGCGTAGTGCTTCTCTGCTTCCTGCTTCATTATGACGGTTTTGGATTCCAGCTTTGGGTGGCCCTTGATGGCCTCTGCCAGTGCTTGCAGACACTCCTGATCTTCCAGGATCTCCGGGTTGATAACGAGCCGTTCCGGGACACTCTCAAGAATGTCCATCGGTACTCCCTTTGCAATCAGAGCCTCTGCTGCTTCAGGTGCGACACGAAGATGGCTCCCACGTTTCCTGAGACTGACCAAGCCACTCGACAGCTCACCCCTTGCGGTGAAACTGTCAGGCTTCGTCTTGATCTCCAGCATTTGCGAGACAAGGTAGTCGGTAGCCAGTTCCTTGATCGCTGCCATCAACTGCTTCTTTACGTCCTCCAGTGCCTTCTCCACGATCCCTGCTGCTGCCAGCAAGTCGAAGCCTTTGAACTGGACGACAGCCCTCTCCTTGGTCGATGCCTTGGCCTTCTTTGGGGCTATGGTCGGGGCTTCCCCAAACAGATCCACGGCACTCTCTACTGCTGATGTTTTGCCCATGCGATTTTCTCCTTTCGTTGTTGTTGTTTGTTCCCTGATAACCACTTACTCCCATTGTATCAAATAGGTGTGTATGTTTACACCATTGATTCAGCCCACTAGCCCCTCCTGCTGCCAGGAGAGGCGGTGCGCTTAACCGTTCACTTGAAGTCTGTCTGCGCCCAATGTGTCATGCTTTTCCTTGAAGTCAGGTTCGTGCTTTATACCCAGTGGCCCTGCTCCAATCCCACTCACGATCTCAGTACCACAACCAGGGCATTTGTACTGGTCCCCGGCCCAAATCCGGTACGGCTGCCAGCGTTCCTTTTCCTCAATTCCTGGGTTCGTCCCACGGATAGCTGGACTCCCCTCCGTGAAGTAGTAATCGTTCTTAATGACCTTGAACATCCTTTGACATGGAATACAGATTGGTCTCATTTTTCCTCCTTGTTTAGTAGTCACTTGGAAACATCAGCGTGTAACCGTCCACTTCATTTGGCAGCAGCCACAGCTTCTCCTTCTCCCACTCTGCGACTCGCCACTCCCTGTCCATTGGCTGCGCTACCATGAAGGGTATGATCTCGCCCAACAGCTTGGTGCAGTCCGTCACCACTCCCCCGCCTAGCTGCTCTGTGTACCTGGCGAACACGGCTGCGGTGACTCGGTTCACTCGCCCTTCTGCTGTCACGACAACCAGCACACCATCGTCAACCGCTTCCTGGTCGGAGTAGCAGCTAACGACCTCCCACTTCTGCTCGACTTCTCTTGCCATATATCCCTATCCTTTCTGGGGCCATTGATTCAGCCCACTAGCCCCTCCTGCTGCCAGGAGAGGCGGTGCGCTTAACCTACGACTTCCAGGTTACAAGTCAGGGCTTTCATGCGCTGCGGTGGGACGATGTGCGCGTCCGGGCCGTGTGAGTTCAGCCAGTTGAAGTCAATCGTCGCTACTTGCTTCCCGCTGAACAGCTCCCCCAAATGCACGATCTCTCCACGCAGGAATGGAATCTCCCCAATGATTTGTCCGGTGCTTCTCAACCACTGGCTTGTGAATCTCACCTTGTCTCCTATCTTCATAGCTCCTCCTCCCTGATCGGCTCGTAGGCTCCCGGCATAATCGGGTGCGGTGTGTCGCCGTTCTTCTCTCTGCGCCTGTTGGCAATCTCCAGGCAGTTTCGGCACACTGGCTGCTTTACCCCATTGACTCTGAGGCTCGGGACTAGGTGTGGGTTGTACCCTATGACTTGCTTACAGACGAGGCACGGTGAATACACCAGCGCGTAGCCGTTCAAACCAGCCACCGCTTCTCTTTACCTGTCACTGTGATCTGGCCCACCGTCTGCCCGTTGTAGTCCACCAGCTTTGTGGTGCGAAGCGTGGGAGATTGTCCCCTGGCTCCCGCAGTCAGTCTCCACGATAACTCCTCCAAGATACGCGCCACTTCTATTCGGGCTGACCCGTTGTGGCCCTGGAAGGCATCGTTGTGTGTTTGGATTCGTATGGTTACCATTCTCTTTTCCTCCTGTGGTTAGAGCAGCCCTATGGATGCAAAGCAAAGGGCCAGCGTTACGATTCGTATGATGATCTCTAATCCGTTCAACTGTCGTTCCTTCCTGGCCCCGGCGGTGAGCCGGGGCCGTGTCTGTCTGTCACTTCAGTGGTGGCAGCTTGGAGAAGTCCGTGTTCTCGTCAATCACATGGACATTCAGCCCGGACTGTTCCAGCCCTTCGACTAGCTCGGGAACGTCCAGAGCAAGGTCCAGGTTGTCACTGGCTTCAACAATCGCCCCGGCTCCCTTGCTGCGGATAAACGAGCTAACCAACTCCGGGCCTCCGGGCCAGATCACCGCGTAGACTGTCCCCTGATATCCTGGGCTGTCTGTGGTGTAGTGGTCGAAGGCTGCGACTGCTGCGCCCTCAAGATGGCCCTGGACTGTCTCCAGATCCGGGCCACCTGTCGAGCAGCACAGGGCGATCTCTAGCAGTTCCTTCGGTGTTGCCTGTCTTGGTGTGCATTGTTTCATGCGTGTTGTTTCTCCCTTCTGCGGTGGCGCGTCGTTATGTCAGCCAGCCCAACGGGGAGTCAGTCCGTTGAGCTAGTGGCACAACGTCAGGCGGCTGCGGCTGCGGCTGCTGCCAGTGTCGTGCTTGCCCAGGTCAGCCCTTCACACACCGGGAGAACTTCGTCGGCTGCGAGTCGTCGCAGCTTGGCAAACTTCCATTCTCCCTTCTTGGTCTTGATGGTTCGATCAATGCTCACCTTTATCTCGCCCCCGTTGTATTGCTTAACGGCAACGTCTATTCGAGTGCTATCAGTGTCCACCACTGTCTTGCTGGCTAGTGTCGCATCCTTGCTGACTTCGTAGCTCATCTTCATTTGCTCTCTTTCTCCTACCCTGCAAACTCCCCCGCCTCCCGGATAGAATGAAGGCGGGGGGGGAGGGGTCAGGGTGAGTTATTCACCTCTGCCCAATTCGATCACGTTGTTGATGAGTGCCAGCATCGACTCGTCTTGCTGGTCGGTTGGCTTGAGTGCTGCGAGCTGCGATACCAGGCGTAGCTTTGCTCTCTCTAGTGGCTCGGCTGCGGTGGCTTCGACTAGCTCGGCTGAGTGGTAAACGGTGTGGGCTTTCGCCCTGGTTGGTTTGTCCATGTTCCCTCCTTCCCTTTGAAGTAACCACTCCCTCTACTCTCTCATATTGAGCTGTCAAAGTCTGTACCGCAAACCCTCCTGGATCTGCTCGCCCTGGCCCCTGGATCTGCTGGCCTGTGACCTGGCCCGGAGGCGTACCGCAGACTCTTGACTACGGAACACCGCCTCGGCTCTGGCCCCTGGCCTGTCGTCGCCCTGGTCGCAGCCTTCACCCCTGGCCCTGCTCGGCGTGGCCCTGGTTGCTGGTCGGCGTGGCCTGAGATCGGCAGGCTAGGTGGCCGGCACTGCTCGGCGTGGCCCTGCTCGGCGTGGCCCTGGCCCTGCTCGGCGTGGCCTTCACCTGCTCGGCGTGGCCGGTGGCTGGATCTGCGTGGGCCGGTGGCTGCTCGGGTGAGCTGATCGGCCTGGGCCGTTAGCTGGAGCCGGGGATGGCCTCCACAGCCAGGGCCGGGAGCCGGGAGCCGGGAGGCGGCAGGATCAAGAGGAGGAGGAGGAGGAGAGGAACCGGGGAAACCTCCAGCGGACCCGGAGTCCCGCCTCCGGCCTATATAGCCTTACCCCATAAGTACGCCATGCAAAAAATTAAAAATTCCATCTGCGTTTGACCTACACACCTTTCTGATATAGGGTTTGGGTTCCCCTCGGCTGCGTGGGGCTGCTCTGTGGGTCAGCTAACATTCACCACTTGTGGAAAGCCACATTGGAAAGCCCTCTGATCCACATGACGGGATCAGTCGGGGGGACACGCAGCATATTGGGTCGAGTGTGGATTTGGAGGTCCTGCAGGGATGCCAAGCTCGTGTTGGCTCTGTTGGATTGGGCTAGACCGGAAGGTTTGGCTAGCGACGCTCGGCCCCAGATATTGACACCTCGTCGGTCTAGCCTGATCAGCGAATGGGAGGTTCTTCCCGGTCCTCCCCGGCCGACGGGAATTTTCAAGTTCGTCCTGGGCCTCGCATGGCCTACTAGCCGACCATACCCCTCAATGTGGGCGGGGCCGGGGCGATTCAGTTGGGAGTGTTAGCGGGGCTCCCACCGGGGAGTGTTAGCTTGCGGAGCATGATGGGTGTTAGAGTGGAAATGGCTCAAACGATGGCGGGAGCTGGTCGGCCACATTGTGGCTAGCGCGACAACGGCCTTGGCGCGTGAAAGGTGGTTTTGGTTTGGCGGCTGAGATCATGGGCCAGCTCCACAGTTTGGGATTGTTAGTACAAGCACTCTTTAACAGGATAGGGAAATGAGTCACAACCTTCACATCTGTTCTCCACAACCTAGGAGGGCGTTCAATGGCAGAAAAGACACCGGTTGAGTATGGGCCGGTGACGGACCTGGAATCTCACAAGAGGCGTCATGTGTTTCTACACCGGATGCTGGATGAATTGCTGGCCGACTGGATCACTCACACCGGGGGGCTTCCTTCGGAAATGGAGGGATTTCTGAGCTGGTCCAACGAGCAGCGGACGAACCCGACAGGACCGCACGAATAATGTACCTAGTGGTGGTGAGTGAGGATGGAAAGTGCCAGAAGATTCAGTTGCCGATGCCCGTTGAAGTGACGGAGGGGGAGCACCTGAACAAGATCAAATGCGAGGGTGGGACCGAATATTTCTTCACCAAGGAGGGGTACTATGACGGATGGGGTCGCCCGGTGTCGGGGGATCCGGACAAGTTGGTAGTGATAGACCCTCAGATGTTCTAAAGGTTTCACATGAAACCACGGAGGATTGTTATAATGGAGGCAAGCAGCTAGGCGCGCTTTGGGGATGGCTGGCAATAACTGAAGGGGAATCGCCAGCTGCTCTAATGGGGATGATGCTCCCTGCTCCTATCCTTCGACAGTGCATACGCCTGTACTCTCATGGAACGCATAACCGAGCTATTTCCTGAAAATGACGCAGATGAGCTGTTTAATGCCCTGGATTCCAAGGAATACTGGCTGCTGTTGATGATGGATGTGGTGCCGATAGGGGCCATCATCAGTGAATTGTCCAAGAAGATGAAGAAACCCCCCAAGACGTTCTCGGTGAAGGGGCTCCCACCCGTAATTGCGCTTCCCAAAGCTGATTTCGACGCTGAAGCCCTGGCGAGAATCATGACTCTGGCCGCTCCTGGGATACCTTTGCCACCGGATCTACTGAGAAAGGCGTTGTGGGGAAGGGATCTGATCATGTGCGCGGAACCCCAATCGATGGAGTTGGGTTTGGAGGCCATGGAACGATTCATCCGGAGGCACAGGGAGTGGAAGGTGGAGCGATTCGGGGTTCAGTTGTTCACGGTGACCCACAGGCTGTATCAGGACGACTACAAAGAGGCGATAGACTTCCTGATCTGGATGCTGGCGGGGATCGTGACTCAAACGGGAACGAAGAGGGACAGGACCGATATCGAAGTGGTGACGGCCATTGGCGAAACGATCTATGAAACGACTGTCGGCGGGAAAGAGAGGGCTCAGAAAACGATGGATTCTCTCCAAAAGAGCCAGCGATTCCTCGAGCCAGCCATGAAGATCCTGGATGCCGTTATCAAGGATAAGAACAACCGGGACAGGGCGAGGTCGATGCTGAGAATGTGGCTGAACAAGAGGGATATCGACCCGAATGATTGCGCCATGTGGGTGGCCTCGAACATCGGTCTGTACATGACGCATTACGATTGCGGTGAGGCAATGCTGTACACGGTAACTGAGCAGTTGCTGTTGCGGATTCGAGACAACTTTGGCATTGAGTCCTTGACGAGCAAGAGAAAATAGAGCTGAAACCACAACACTAACAATCCCCAAAGGAGGATACCATCATGGAAGGAATACTGAAGATTTATTGGTTCCTACTCTTTCTGTTCCTGGTGGGAGGAATCGCCCACGGTCAGGTCGTGGATCACGACTTCGGCTTGCCGATCTATTGGGATGCGAACACGGAGTCGGATATGTTGGACTACGGCGTTTATCGAGCGGCCGTTGATTGCACCGATCCGCTGCCAGCTCCACCCAACTGCCCTGGCTTTGTCGAAGTGGCGACTGTGCCGCAGGGACCGGACCCGATCCAGTGGACCGAGCCTGGACCTGTGGTGTTCGTTACCCAGGACTACGTTTATCGCGTGACCGCCCGAAACACGAGCGGGAACGAGAGCATCTT
>Ga0209987_10000737_pt1 | contig 17285 bp, 13 predicted proteins | sample N074metaG_FD_182134 | JGI IMG/M metagenome (GOLD analysis project Ga0209987, IMG submission 182134) | Deep subsurface microbial communities from Kermadec Trench to uncover new lineages of life (NeLLi) - N074 metaG (SPAdes) (version 2) | ecosystem: Environmental > Aquatic > Marine > Ocean trench... | reverse complement strand
TCGCCTGCAAATACATGTGATCGACCGGTTGCAGAACACCTGAATCCGCCTCGATGGACACGTAGTTGCAGCAGGCTTTTCGGGTGACCTCGGCCCCATCCTTAGGGGGCAGTGGGGTTCACCCTAGGGAGCCGTGGGAATCACCTCGCCGGGTGTCGGAGGCTTCGCGTGGGGTCGGAGAGTTCCGCTGGAGTGGCAGCAGAGGGCTGGAATCCGGCCGTTCCCCCAGGGTCGACGACGCGGGGCTCGGTCGAGCCCGATCGACGCCGATCCCGGCCTGTCGAGCCGGGTCGGCCGCTGGCGGCCAGCTATTACGGGGCTCTTCCCGCCGACACTCAGCCGACACGCGATTCATCTGCTAGTTTGCGCGCCCAATGAGTGAGCAGCCCCGCAAAGACCTTCGAAATCTCGCGATCATCGCGCATGTCGACCACGGCAAGACGACTCTGCTCGACGGCCTTCTGCGCCAGACCGGTTCGTTTCGCGAGAATCAGGAAATCGTGGAGCGGGTCATGGACAGCGGCGAGCTGGAGCGCGAACGCGGCATTACGATCCGAGCCAAGGAGACTTCGGTCGTCTTCGAGGGAACCCGGATCCACCTCGTCGATACACCGGGTCACGCCGACTTCGGCGGTGAGGTCGAGCGGGTGCTCGGGATGGTGGATAGCGTCCTGCTGCTGGTGGATGCCGTCGAAGGCGTGATGCCGCAGACGCGCTTCGTCCTCGGCAAGGCGCTCGCACGCGGCCTGCGCCCGATCGTCGTCATCAACAAGGTGGATCGGGCCGAACAGCGCTCCCAGGCGGTGATCGACGAGGTATTCGATCTGCTGGTCGATCTCGGCGCCAACGACGCGCAATTGGATTTTCCGGTCGTCTTTGCGTCTGCCAAGCACGGGAGCGCCTCCCGTTCACTCGATGAGCCGCTTACGGATCTGAGGCCGCTGCTCGAAGCGATCCTCGAATTCGCCCCCTCGCCGGTCGTCGATGTGGAGGCGCCACTTCAGTTCCAGGCCGTCACACTCGGCTACGACGAGTATATCGGGCGCCTGGTGATCGGGCGCGTCGAGCGCGGACGGCTGGTTCGCGGCGCACGCCTCGTGCGGATTCCCAAGTCGGGCCCCCCTCAGCCCTTCCGGTTGACCAAATTGTTCGGCGCCCAAGGGCTCGAGCGGGTCGAGCTGGACGTTGCCGAGGCCGGTGACATTGCCGTCATCGCGGGAATCGACACGATCGACATCGGCGACACCATCTGCGAACCCGATTCGCCGGAGCCGCTCGAGCGCATCGAGGTGGATCCGCCGACGGTTCGCGTGCGTTTTTCGGTCAACAACTCTCCGTTTTCCGGTCAGGAGGGCAAGTTCGTCACCAGTCGGCAACTCGGCGAACGATTGCAACGCGAGGTGCTCGGCAACGTTTCGGTACGGCTCGAGCCTTCGGATTATCCCGATACCTTCGTGGTGGCCGGGCGTGGCGAGCTGCTCATCGCCGTGCTGATCGAAACCCTGCGCCGGGAGGGGTACGAGTTCAGCGTATCGCGCCCCGAGATCATCCAGCGCGAAATCGATGGCAAGACCTGCGAGCCGGTCGAGGATGTGGTGATCGACGTCCCCGAAGCCTACGCGGGCGTCGTGATGGAGAAGCTCGGCAGTCGAAAAGGTCGGATGACCTCGATGGAGCACCGCGAGAGCCACGTTCGCTTCCTGTTCATCGTTCCAAGCCGGGGGCTCTTCGGCTATCGCAGCGAGTTTTTGTCGGATACGCGAGGGGAGGGCATCCTTTATCGGACGGTGAGCGGTTACGAGCCTTGGGTGGGCGATCTCTCCCACCGCGGCGTTGGGGCCGTGGTGTCGACGTCCCTGGGAAAGACGACTCCCTACAGCCTCTTCCACATCCAAGAACGCGCGACGCTGTTCATCGGTGCGGGAGTGCCGATCTACGAGGGGCAGATCATTGGCGAGAACCGCAGGCCCAAGGATGTGAACGTGAATGCGGTGCGCCCGAAGAAGCTCACGAATGTGAGAGCCGCGGGAAAAGATGAGGCGACGGTGCTCACAACTCCGACTCCCGTTACGATCGAGTCGGCGCTCGAGTGGCTCGAAGCCGATGAGCTGCTCGAAGTGACGCCGAAATCACTGCGCCTCCGCAAGCGGATCCTTCCCGCCAACCTCCGCAAGCGCGTCTGACCCCACCCAGATCCCCCACCCCGCTCGTGGGACCAAGGCTCAACACCGACCCCAACCGCATTCATGGGATCAATGCCGACCGCTGTCGGGAATTCGATCGCATTCCTTTCTGCGCGCGGGGCCGAGGGCGATAGGCCATCGTGCTCAGTGAACCATTCCGCGCGTTGGCCCATCGCCCTCGGCCCCACGGTAGATTGGTTTGAGATGCAGGCCTGCCAGTCGGCAATTATTTCTGCTGTGCACTGGAACGAACAGCGTGCCCTTGATTGCAATCGCAGCGTTTCGTTCGAATCGAAGAAAGCCTTGCGAGGAGCAGGAGGCGAGAGAGCAACGCGCGGAATGGTTCACTGAGCACGATGCTCTCTCGCCTCCTGCTCCGTCCCCCAGCCTCCGAAGCGACTCTTGATGCAGAGCGTGTTTCGACGCCTTCATGGGCCCAAATCGATGGGTGATCGAGGGGAAGAGTTCTAGCGTTTTCGCGTTTCGAATACAGATTCGCGACTTTCTTCGACGGTTACCCCGACTTCCTGGCCGAAAGAGATTTCGAGGGTGTGGCCGTCGGGATCGCGGAGGAACGCCCAGTATCCGACGGGCGGGCCGTAATCCATTGGGCCCGCGATCAGGCAGCCGTCTTCTTTCGCTCTTTCGGAGAGTTCGTCGATTTCGCCCCGGGTCGCGCACGCGACGCCGAGGTGTGCAAAGGGCATCAGCGGGAATGGCACGTCGGGGGATTCCATCAGGACGATCACGAAGGGTCGAGTGTGATCGCTCAGCCAGACGACTTCCGACCGCTGGTGTACCACCTGCATCTTGGCGTACTTGGAGTAGAAGGCGACGCTCGCTTCGAGGTTGGTGGCCGGAAGCGCGACATGGGTTAGCCCGATGTCCTTTGCGCTATCGCCTCCACCCACAGTGTCGCACTCCTAGGTCCAATTGATGGCTGGCCTTGGCTCTCAAGTGAGCTTGATCTTGCCTCCCACAGACGCTGCACCGGGAACGATGATTCGAGAGGACTCCTGGCGCTGGGCCTCCTTGGCTTCGTCGATCATGTGTTCGATGGCCTGCGCGATGGCCTCGGGAAATTTATCCATTGCCTCTTCGAGGCTGGTGGCTTCGATCGAACAATTGACGGGAAGCGGTCCCATCTGCGACATCAGCTGGGTCTGGCCATGGAACAAGGTCGGGCGTGCCTCATCCGGAGATCCGTCAGCCTTGATGGGCGATAGGCGGCGAATCGTCGCAACCTTGAGATCCGTGAAGACTTCTTCCAAATAGAGATTTTCGCGATCGACCTGAATCTCTTCGAGTGGGGTCGACGAGGGGCTACTCAACTTCGAACTCCTTTCCGGTGGGCGCCCCGCCTACCGGACGGGGCCCGTCGTCATGGCGCCTTTGTCTCGGCGCGAACCCGAGCCTAGCAGAGCGGGAAGCGCCGCTGCTGAGTCGGGAGCCTCGGCCTCGGCCTGGACAGCTTTGCGCCATGGCCGTGAAACCCCGAGCCCTCTCCTCTAGATCGAGGCGGCTTCGACGTTTTGCGCGCTGGGGGCTGGCGGGATCTTCTGGTTCGCGACAGCCTACAGCCGGCATGGATCGATCCCGACTGAATCCCGAGCAGCGGCGCGGCGCAATCCGGCGCATGGCGGATGAGACGTTCGACATCGCCATCATCGGGGGTGGCGTGACCGGTTGCGGTGCTGCATTGGATGCGGCGTCGCGCGGACTTTCGGTCGCGCTCATCGAGCAACGCGATTTTGCTTCGGGGACATCGAGCCGCTCGAGCAAGTTGATCCACGGCGGGCTTCGCTATCTCGAACAACGCCATTTCGGACTGGTTCGCGAAGCGCGGCACGAACAGGCGCTGCTGATCTCGCGTCTGTGCCCCCACCTCGTGCGGCCGATTCCATTTCTGTTTCCGCTCACTCACCGGATCTGGGAGCGACTCTACATCGGCGCAGGGGTCTGGCTCTACGACCGGTTGGCAGGGCATCCCGTTCTACCGCGTCACCGCCACCTGTCGCGCACCGCTGCGATTCGCGAGTTTCCGTCTCTTCGTGCGGAGAAGATCGTCGGTGCAATCGAGTACTACGACGCTCAGGTCGACGACGCGCGCCACACTCTTGCGCTTGCACGCACCGCAGCGCTCCACGGTGCAGCGGTGACGACGAGCGTTCGGGCCGTGGGTTTTGAGAAGACGGATGGCCGCGTTCGGGCAGTTCGCGCGCGCTGCCTCGAGACCGGTCGCGATCTCGTGATTCGAGCGCATCAAATCATCAACGCAACGGGCGTCTGGACGGAGCGTGTGCACGGCATGGCGGGTGGTGGCCACATCCGCGTGCGCGCGTCGAAGGGAATCCACCTGCTCGTTCCCCGGCATCGAATTCGCGCTGAAGCGGGTCTCATCCTGCGGACGAAAACGAGCGTGTTGTTCGTCATTCCGTGGTACGACCACTGGATCATCGGCACGACGGACACGAGCTGGGATCTCGATCTCGACCATCCGGCGGCCAGCCGTGCAGATATTGATTACCTGCTGACCACACTCAACGCATTTCTCTCCGATCCACTCGGGCACGACGACATCGTGGGTGTCTACGCGGGGCTGCGGCCGCTTCTCTATGGCGAAGATGATGCCACGAGCAAGTTGAGCCGCGAACACGCCGTTTCGACCGCAGACACCGGGTTGATCAGTGTGGCAGGCGGCAAATACACCACCTACCGCGTGATGGCGAAGGATGCGATCGATCTCGCGGCGAGCCGCCTCGAAGCGGATGTTCAACCCTGCCGCACCGATCAGCTTCCGCTGATCGGCGCCGAGGGTTTTCCAGAGTGCCGTGCGCGGTGTCTAGAACTCGCTCTCGAAGTCGGGCTCGGTGAACAGCGCGTCGATCGTCTGCTCGCCCGCTACGGGTCGCTGACGCTCGACCTACTCGCGCAGATCGCGGAGCGGCGCGATCTAGGCGAAAGCCTCGACGGAGCGGAGGGTTATCTGCGAGTCGAGATTCTCTATGCGGTGACCCATGAGGGCGCCCTCCACCTCGACGATCTGCTGACGCGTCGCACGCGCATTTCGATCGAGACGGATGATCGCGGGCTGCGGGCCGCGGAAAGCGTCTGCGAATTGATTTCCGAAGTCATGGAGTGGAGCACCGAGGATTGCGAGTGCGAGCTCTCCCACTACCGCGCGCGGGTCGAGGCAGAACGGGATTCACAGGAGCAGCGGGACGATCGAACGGCGGATGCGGCGCGGCTTGGTGCGGCAGACGTACGCACGGGGCGGCGCGTCTAGGAGCGCCGCAGTAGCTTCGACTCCGGTGCACATCGTTTTCAATGGATTGTTGATGTTTCTTTGCGCGCGGTGTCGAGGGCGATAGGCCATCGTGCTCAGTGAACCATTCCGCGCGTTGGCCTATCGCCCTCGACACCGCGCGGGTTACCTCATGGCGATGCTGGGTTCGGTGGTTCTGGTTTCGATGGATTGGGGTCCGACGGGTCTGTATCCGATGGCTCCTCTTCCGACGGTTCCTCTTCGGACGGCCCTGCTTCCGACGGTTCCGATTCCGATGCTTCTGCGTCCGACGGTTCTGCGTCGGGTGGATTCAAATTTGATGTGGTTGTGCGCCGGCCGTCGCAGAAGACGCCGAAACTCCAGCGGGTTGCTTTTGTCGACAGGCGCTGGCCGAGGACGTCAGCGAGATACGACCACTTCCAACCCACGAGCTTGTCGTCGATGAAGATCAGGGGTTGGAATCTCAGCTTGCCCTGAATGAAGGGGCATTCTGGGTTGCCGGATGCCTCTACGAAGAAACGTACGACTTCGTACTCTTCGCCGAGTGGGGACTTCATGATCTCGCTGTCATAGGGGTTCGCAATGACGTCTGGCCCGAGGCCGAGGTCGTTCTTCCAGGGCGGCTCGACTTCTGATCGCCCGATCGCATCGATGGCGGCTTCGCGGGAAAGACCGAAGCGGAGCGTTTCACGGGCTGTTTCCGCGCGGCAAGCGACGCCCCGGTAATCGCTCCGACGACAGCCGCTCGACGCGCAGGCGAGCGCTGATGCGAGCACCACCAGCAACGCGAGTGCCGCGGTTGTGATTTTTGGGTTCGCGAGATCAGAGAATGCGTGCATGGGTCCGCAGAGTTCGTGGTATTAGCTTGGATCCCCGGCGTGGATTCGAACCACGATTCACAGATTCAAAGTCTGTTGTCCTGCCGTTGGACGACCGGGGAGTCGAGGCCGAGAAGATAGGAGATCAGCGAGAGGGCGCACGAAGGGTACCGATCGCGCCGCACCTGCCGCTAGAGTTCGGACGCCGACGTGATGATCTTTCCCACGATGCCGTATTCCCGCGCCTCTTCGGGTGACATCCAGTGGTTTCGATCTGTGTCCCGGCTGACTTGCTCGATCGACTGGCCGGTCTTGTCGGCGATCACCTGATTGAGGCGATCGCGGGCCTTCAAAATTTCTTCCGCTTCGATCTGGATGTCCGTCGCGGGGCCACCCGCGCCGCCCATCGGCTGATGGATCAAGAAACGGGTGGTCGGTAGGCAGTAGCGGTCCTCCTTGGGGGCAGCGAGGTAGATGTGAACACCCGCGCTGGCCACCCACCCGGTTCCGACCATCTTGATGCGCGGCTTGACGAACGAGATCATGTCGTGAATCGAGTCGCCGGATTCAACGTGGCCCCCCTCCGAGTGGATGTAGATCGTGATGTCGTCGTCCGACTCGCCAGAGAGCGCGAGCAATTGGGCGGTGACGTCGCGCGCCATGCGGCTATCGACTTCTCCGTGAATCAACACCGTGCGCATCTCGAAGAGCCGCTTGGCAATCTTCGAATCGACCGGCGGGGTTTCTGCGTCGTGCTTGCTCATTTCATTCCTCCGGCCAGTCCATCGATGACAGACGGCACTAGGGTGCGACGCTCAGTCAGAAAAGGCGCGGCGCATCCGCGTGACCGCTTCTTCGACATTTTCGCGGGAATTAAACGCCGAGATCCGAATGTAGCCCTCTCCCGACGCGCCAAAACCAGAGCCGGGCGTCCCCACGACATGGGCCTTCGAGAGCAGCTCGCCAAAGCAATCCCAGGACGATAGGCCGCCCGGTGTCTTCATCCACACATAAGGGGCGTGCTCTCCACCGAAAACACAAAATCCCGCCGCATGGAGGCCTTCCCGCAGAATCATCGCGTTGCGCATGTAGAACGCGACCTGTTCGCTCGTCTGTTTTCGACCATCGGGCGAATATACGGCGGCCGCCGCGCGCTGCACCAGGTAGGGGACACTGTTGAACTTCGTTGCTTGGCGCCTCGACCAGAGTTCCGCGAGGCAGACGCGGTCACCATTTGCAGTGGTGCCTTCCAGCTGTCGGGGCACCACGGTGTACGCACAGCGCACACCGGTGAAGCCCGCGCGTTTCGAGTAGCTGCGCATTTCGATCGCGCACTCGAGGGCGCCATCGATTTCGTAGATCGAATGGGGCAGATCGTCATCCTGGATGAAGGCGTCGTAGGCGGCGTCGAAGATCAATATGGAGTCGTTTTTTCGCGCCCAGCTAACCCACGAGCTCAGGTTTTCGCGGGAGGCCACCGAGCCGGTGGGGTTGTTGGGCGAACAGAGATAGACGAGATCGACGGGTTCCTCGGGGGGCGGTGGCACAAAGCCGTTTGCTTCCGTCGCCGGGAGATAGCGGATGCCTTCGTAGACGCCGTCGGTGTTTGCATTTCCGGTGCGCCCGGCCATGACGTTCGTATCGACGTAAACGGGATAGGAGGGGTCGGTGACCGCGATCTTGCATTGGGTGCCGAAAATCTCCTGGATGTTTCCACTGTCCTGCTTGCTGCCGTCCGAGACGAATACTTCATCCGTGGCGATCTCGACGCCTCTCGCCTTGTAGTCGTGTTCGCAGATCGCTTCGATCAGGAAGTCGTAACCATTTTCGGGACCGTATCCGTGTACGCCCGTCTCGCGGCCCATCTCGTCTGCCGCAGCGCGCAGAGCCTCGACGATCGCCGGCGCGAGGGGCAGCGTGATGTCGCCGATACCCAGTCGAATGATCGCCGCGTCGGGGTTCGCGGCACTGAACTCTTCGACCCGGCGCGCAATTTCGGGGAACAGGTAGCCGGTTTGGAGCTTGCCGTAGTTCTCGTTGATAAGGGCCATCGGGGTCCAACATAGCGGCCTCTCGGCCGAGGTACCGCGGAAAAGTGGGCTGGATCGGGAGGCGGGCCTGGCGCTTCCGCGCATCCGCCTGGATGTCGCGATCGAATTTCGCGAGGGCCGATACGAGGCCGCCCCGAATCGAGGGCCAGGGTGACGGCAGTCCGCCAAGTCGTCTCTTTTATACGATTTTCTCGCGTTGGTTTTGCGCGATTCGCTCGGGTGGACGATAATAGGGTGTTTCCAAACATCCAGGAGCAGGCCTAGTCATGCCCATCGATCCCCGCACTTCGACACGAAACGTGAGTCTAACGAGCGACCAGCTGCGCGCCTTGATCGCCTCGCATCCGAAGGGCTGCGCGCTCCAGCAGGCCTTCTATTCGGATCCCTCGATCTACGAATTGGACATGGAGCGAATCTTCATGCGCCGATGGCTTTGCGTGGGCCACGAAAGTCGCATCCCGAAAAGCGGTGATTTTTTTGTTCACGAAATTGCAGGGGAGTCACTGATCATCATCCGGGGTGCGGATGATGAGGTGAGAGCCCTCGTGAATGTCTGTCGCCACAGGGGGTCGGAGGTCTGCTACGAGAAGGAGGGCAACGCGAAGGTCCTCGTCTGCCCGTATCACGCCTGGGCTTACGAACTCGATGGCAGCCTTCGCGCTGCGCGTCAAATGAATGAAAAGATCGACAAGTCGAAATTCGGATTGGCGCGAATCCATCTGCGGGTCCTGGAAGGGCTGATCTTCGTCTGCTTCGCGGATGATCCGCCCAAGTTCGATGACGCGGAAAAAACGGTCCGTGCATCGTTGGGTCACTACGATTGGAGTAACGCGAAAGTCGCTCACCGCGGCGTCTACAGCGTAGATGCGAATTGGAAGCTCGCGGTGGAGAATTATTTCGAGTGCTACCACTGCGGCCCCGCGCACCCGGAATTCTCCCGCCACCACTCGACCGATAAATATTCGACGCCGGAGGCAAAAGCGCTGCGGGAAGGAGCGCGCGTCCGCGCAAAGGAGATGGGAATCGAGATTCCCGAGGTCGCTCACTGGCCCTGGCCGGTTGCGCCTGGCGAAGAGAGTGCCAACTCGTTTCACGACGCCGCCTATCCCGGTTCGGTCACTGGAAGCGAAGACGGTCAGCGCGTTGCGCCGTTGATGGGAGACTTCACCGACTACGACGGGGGATTCAGCTACGTCGACGTTGGACCGGCGAGCTCGTACCTCGCCTATCCGGACTATGGGGTGATCTACCTGTTCATCCCGCGCGGTGTCCAGAAGACCGACATGGAGATCATTTGGCTCGTCGACAAAGATGCGAAGGAAGGCGTCGACTACGAGCTCGACCGTTTGATCTGGATGTGGGATGTCACCAGCATTGCCGACAAGAAGATCATCGATCACAACCAGAAGGGTGTGAGCTCCCGCTTCTATCGACCGGGACCGTATAGTCCGATGGAAGCGATGCCGATGGATATGACAGAGTGGTATCTGGAACAGATCGCGCCCGGCTCAGACGACTAGCCCTCGAACCAAAACAGGCCGACTCACTTTCGCGAGCTCATCTCAACGCCGCGCGATGACCGGTAGGGGCGAGCGACGGCCAGCGCTGTTTCGATGCGCGAAGGCCACCCGGTGCAAGACTCCAGCCGTCGTTGCATTCCGAAACCATTCCGATCAGTAACGCTGGAATTCTCCCGCTCTCAGTTTTCCAAGGTAGGTGTCGAGTTCGCGTTTGACGCGTCCCGATAGCAGCACGACGCCCACCAGATTCGGGAACGCCATCCCGAGGACCATCGCATCTCCGAATCCGATTACCGCGCTGGCGTTGAAGATCGCCCCGAGCCACACGAAGAGCAGGAAGATCGCTTTGTAGACCATGATCGTTTGAATGCCGAACAGGCGCGCCCAGCACTGCTCGCCGTAATAGCTCCAGGAGATCATGGTGCTGAACGCGAAGAGCACGGCGATCAACGACAGCACGGGGGGGAACCACGGGAACACCGTCGAGAATGCCGCCGATGTCATTGCGATACCGCCTCCGACATCGGGTTCGAGGTATGCGCCTGTCACCACGATGACGAGGCCGGTGATCGTGCAGACGATGATCGTGTCGATGAAGGGTTCGAGCAGCGCGACGATTCCCTCTCGCACCGGTTCATCGGTCCGGGCCGCGGCGTGGATGATTGCTGCGGATCCCGTCCCCGCCTCGTTGCTGAACGCTGCGCGCCGGAAGCCCTGGATCAGCGCGCCGAAGAATCCTCCCGCACCCGCCTGCCACGAAAAGGCCTCCGTGACGATGGTTCCGAACGCCGCCCCCACTGAGCTTGCGTGGGCGATCAGGAGGGCGGCTCCGCACACGACGTAGAGGATGCACATGAAGGGAACGAGTCTGGCTGCGACTTCACCGATGCGTTGGACGCCGCCGATGATCACGGCGCCGACCAGCAATGCGAGAACCAAGCCGAAGATGATCGCGCCACCCTTGCCGGCCATGATCGGCAGGACTTCCGCAACCTGGGCGAACGCTTGATTGGCCTGATACATATTGCCGCCGCCGAAACTGGCACCGATGCACATCAGCGCAAAGAGCGTCGCGAGTACCTTTCCCGTGCGAGCGAGACCCAGGTCCGCAAGGCCGTCTCGCAAGTAGTGCATGGCGCCGCCCGATACGTGACCGTCGCTGCGGGTCACGCGGTAGAGTTGGCCCAGCGCGCACTCTGCAAACTTTGAGCTCATCCCCAGAAAACCCGCGACGATCATCCAGAAAATCGCGCCCGGACCGCCGATACCGACCGCGAATGCCACGCCCGCGATGTTTCCGAGCCCGACCGTGGCCGAGAGCGCGGCCGAGAGCGCCTGGAAGTGAGAGATCTCGCCCTCCGCGTGCGGATCCGTATAGCGGCCCCTCGTGCAGTCGATTGCATGACGAAAGGCGCGGAAATTCACGAACTGAAACCGGAAGGTGAAGAAGGTCGCGCCCACGATCAGCCACAAGACGACGAGTGGAATGGTGATGTCGGGATCCCAGAATGCGACGTCGAAAAAGATCACGGCTTCGATCGATTCCACCACATACGTGACGAACCAATTTTCGAGTCGAATGAGGAAATCCATGGTGCTCCCCCGATGGTGGGTCTGGCGATGAGCGATCGGGGGGAAGGTGGTGCGGGGCGAAAGATACGCGCTTTGCGCCCGTAGCGCCGCCTTGAATCAGGCCGTCAGCTGAAGATTCCGGAATCGACCTCCACGCCGATCGGACAGTGATCGGATCCCTGAACATCAGCGTAAATCATGGCTCCCTTGACGAATTTCATCGCGGCTGGGGAGGCGAACACGTAGTCGATCCGCCAGCCGACGTTCTTTGCCCGAACCCCGAAGCGCTGACTCCACCACGTGTAGCGCTCTGGTGAGGGGTCGAAGTGACGATAGGTGTCGATCCAACCCGCATCGATCCAGCGGTCGATCTCCTCGCGTTCTTCCGGGAGGAAGCCGCTGGTCGCTCGGTTTGCCTTGGGTCGGGCGAGATCGATCTCGCGGTGTGCGGTGTTGAAGTCTCCCATGACGAGCACTCGGGCGCCGCTTCGGCGCAGGCGTTGAAGTCTCTCGAACAGGCTGCGGTAGAAGTCGAGTTTGTAGGGCACACGGCTGTTGTCGCGATCCTTCCCGTTTCCGTTTGGGAAGTAGATGTTTGCGACCACGAGCCTCCCGAAGCGCGCGATCTGGACTCGCCCCTCGGAGTCGAAGCGAGCTTCGCCGAGCGCGGTGTCGATCCGGTCCGGAGCGCGTCGTGCGTAGAGCCCTACGCCGCTGTAGCCCTTGCGCTCGGCGGCGGAGAAGCTCGCGTGCCAGGCCCCGGGCTCACTCAGTTCAATCGGAATCTGCGAGGGTTCGGCGCGGACTTCCTGGATCCCTACGATTTCCGCTCCCGATTCCTCCAGCCACTTTCCAAAGCCCTTTTTCGCACTGGCCCGCAGGCCGTTGACGTTCCAGGAGAGAATGCGGGCCGGTTTTTCGGAGTGACGTGACGGCATCGATTCAGGGTTGACCCGAGAGGTAGGTATACCCCTTGAGTCCCTGTTCGTAGCGTTCGAGCAGGCGAGCCGATTCTTCGAGGCTGATGTCGTTGCTGCGCAGAGCGCCCTCGATGATCCGGCGCACCTTCTCGATCAGGGGCTGGCGCTCGTACTGAACGTAGGCGAGAACGTCCTCTACAGCGTCGCCCTCGACGATGTGATCGATCGAATACCCCCCCTGATCATCGAGTGCGACGTGGGCTGCGTTGGTGTCGCCAAAGAGGTTGTGGAGGTCACCCAGGATCTCCTGATACGCACCCACCAGGAACACGCCGATGTAATAGGGTGCGCCCGTCCAGGGGTGGAGTTCGATCAGACGCTTGGCTTCGCGCGGATTGATGAACCGGTCGATCTTCCCATCGCTGTCGCAAGTCAAATCTGCAAAGACGCCGCGGCGGGTCGGTTCTTCGTCGAGACGGTGGATGGGCATCACCGGGAAGAGCTGTTTGACCGCCCAGTGATCCGGCGCGCTCTGGAAGACCGAGAAATTGCCGAAGTAGGTATCTGCGAGCCCGGTTTCGAAATCGGCGAGGTCTTCGGGCACTTCGGGAAGCTCACGGAGAAGGCCGAGGATCTTCTCGCAGCATCTTGCGAACTGGTGCTCGACCCGGGCCTTGCTACGGAGGTCGAGGTAGCCCAGCGAAAACATCGACGTCGCCTCTTCCTTGAGCAGCTGTGCGTTGTGGTAGGACTCCTGGACATTTTCGACTGTGGTGTCACTCCAGACTTCGGCGAGATCTCGCAACACCTTGGGGTCGTCGTCATGGACTGGGATGGGTCGCGAGTTGTTCAGAACTTCGTTGACGCCCAAAACGTCGAAGACCAGCACCGAGTGATGGGCGGTCAGCGCACGCCCCGACTCGGTCACGATGTCGGGATGGGGAACGCTCGCCGCGTCGCAGGCTTCCTGGATGAACGATACGACGTCATTCGCGTATTCCTGCATGGAGTAGTTCTTCGACGAGTGGAAATCGGTTCGCGAGCCGTCGTAGTCCACGCCGAGTCCACCGCCGACATCGATCAGGGAGGGCTTCGCGCCCATTTCGTGGAGCCCCACGAAGATGCGACTGGCTTCGCTGAGCGCGTCTTTGTGGGCGCGCGCAGCGGTGATCTGAGAGCCGATGTGAAAGTGCATGAGCTCGACGCAGTCGAGCATGTCTTCCGATGCCAAGCGATCTACCGCCGCGACGATTTCCATCGACGAAAGTCCGAACTTGGAGCGGTCTCCCGTAGATTCGACCCACCTTCCAGCGCCCTTGGTGTTCAGCCGCGCCCGAATTCCCAGATGTGGGCGGATCCCGAGTGCGCGCGAAGTCTTGAGGATCAGATCGATCTCGTTGAATCGGTCGATGACAATGATGGGCGTTCGACCGAGGCGTTGCGCGAGCAGAGCCGTTTCCACGTAGGCCTGATCTTTGTATCCGTTGCAGATGATCAGAGCGCCGGGTGTATCGAGCAGTGCGAGGGCGATCAGCAGTTCGGGCTTGCTGCCGGCTTCGAGTCCCAACTTCTTGGAAGCGCCGTACCGGACCAGTTCCTCGACGACGTGGCGTTGTTGGTTGACCTTGATGGGGTAGACGCCTCGGTAAGACCCCTGGTAGTCGATGTCCTTGATGGCCTCGCAGAAACAGTCATGCAATCCCCGGACGCGGCTGTCGAGGATGTCGTTGAAGCGGATCAACAGCGGTGTACGTACGCCGCGTCGCCCGAGGTCCTCGACCAGCTCCAACAGGTCGATGTTCCGCGCGTCGTTGGTCTTCGGGCGGACTTCTAGATTGCCCGATTCATTGATCGCGAAAAACCCCGATCCCCAGTCGAGGACGTGGTAGAGATCGAGACTGTCGCGAATCGTCCAATTCGTCACGGAGCGTTCCTCGTCGCCATCCTGCGCTCGCTGCCGATGCGGTTCAGTCCGGGCGCCTGCGCGGGTTCACAGAAATCTGCAGTGGATCGCAGATCGTAGCGCTGATTCAATTCGGAATCGGTTCGCTGCGTTGCTCGCCGCTCTTCAGGTCTCGAATCAGTACCTCGCCTCGCGCTACTTCGTCGGGGCCGAGCAGGTGGATCTCTCGCGCGCCCGCCCGGTCCGCGTCGGCCATGACCCGTTTGAGTCGAGGTTCGCCGAGCACGAGCTCGACGCTTCGATCTTGAGCGCGCAGTCCACAAGCCACCCGCACGGCAGCTGCGCGCTCGGCCTCCGAAAACGCGTATACGACCGCATCGAGGCTGCGCGTGAGCTCCGGGAGCCGTTTCTTTTCGCCGAGAAGTTCTGCGATCACGGAGTCTCCGAAACCGAATCCGACCGCCGGCGTTGCAGGGCCTCCGAGTGTTTCGAGAAGATGGTCGTAGCGGCCTCCGCCGCAAACGGCGCGCAATTCCCGTCCGGAATCGAACGCCTCGAAGACAACGCCGGTGTAGTAGGCGAGCCCACGTACGATCGATGCGTCGAACACGAGCCGGTCGGCGTGACCGTAGGCGTCGAGCAAATCGAATAGCCGCACGATCTCCACGAGTGCGGGTGAATCGGCGCGCGCAATCTTCTCGGCCTCTCCGATGTCGCGCAGTTTCAGGAACGACAGCACGAAGCGAGCATCTTCAATCGGCAACCCCACCAGGCCCTTCGGGTCGCTGAGCAAATCGATGACGGCGTCCTCGCCGATCTTGTCCAACTTGTCGATCGCGATGCACAGCGCGGGGAAGACCTCGGGCCGTTTGGCCAGCACGGTCTCGCGAAGCGTCTCTTCGAGCAGTGCCCGGCTGTTGATTCGGATCGTCACATCCCCGCGCTCGAGACCGAGTCGATCGAGCAGGTGGAAGATCGAAGCGATGAGCTCCGCTTCGGCGGTGACCCCGGGCTCCCCCCAGATGTCCATATTCCACTGGTAGTGCTCGCGACGGCGCCCGCGGCTCATTCGCTCATAGCGCCAGCACTGCGGAATGCTGAACCAGCGCAACGGTAGACGCAGCGCTCCGCGGCGGGCTGCAATCATCCGAGCGATTTGCGGGGTGATTTCGGGGCGCAGCGCCAGGTGGCGGTCGTGCAGCGTGAAGTGATAGAGCTGATCGACGATCTCCTCGCCGGCTTTTCGGGTGAAAAGCTCGGCGCGTTCGAGTACGGGCGCGTCGATTTCCTCGAAGCCGAAGAGCGCCGCGGTGGCGCGAAAGTGGTCGAAAAGCCAGTTCCGTGTGCGAAGGTCCTCGGGATAGAAGTCTCGGGTACCTCGTGGCGCCTGAAGGGGTTCCTTGCTCACGGGCCCATTATCACATCCGGACTGCCTCGGCGCTCCCCTCTGGGCGTCGAAAATAGTGTCGATTTGCCACAGAGGTTGCTACCCCCTTCCGGGTTCGAACCCGATCTTGGAGGACCCATGTCGATCCGTAGTTACGCACTGGCGCTGATGTCCCTCATCGTGGGCGCTTTTGCCGCCTGTGGCGCTGAGGAAGCGCCCTCGAAGGCCGCGCCCGAAAAACCCGCCGCTGCCGCTCCGCCGGCTGCCGCAGCCATGCCCGCGACCCCGGACACACTTCCCAATGGAATCGTGCTCGCCCTCGCTCATTTCCCGAATAAGGGGGCTGACGGCAAGTACAATTCTGTACCGGGCGCTGCACGCTTGGAGTTCCTCTACCGCGAAGGCGGTACCTGGAAGACCTCCGCATTCGAGGATCCCGACAGCGACACCTTTCACAAAACGATGATCTACGACGCGGGCGACGGCCCTCGGCTGCTCACGTTGAGCGCAACCCGCGCGCTGCTCAAGACCTGGGAACTCACCGATGCTGGCTTCACGGGAACCGTGCTCTGGGAGAAGGATTTCGGCGGGAAGACCAGTCGGATGCGAGACGCCGAGTTCGTCGATTGGAAGGGCGACGGGACTGCCAGCATTGCGGTGGCAACCCACGACATGGGCGTCGTTGCGGTGGTTCATCCGACCGGCGACGGGTACGAGGTCGAGCAACTCGACGAAAAGGAGAACATCTTCGTTCACGAGATCGAGGTCGGGGACCTGAACGGGGATGGTGTCGTGGAGATCTACGCGACGCCGAGCGAGCCGAACCGCCTGGACGGGCGCGCCCAAAAGGGCGAAGTCGTTCGCTACGTGGCGGGCGGCGAGCGGACCGTCGTGGCGGATCTCGGTGAGCGCCACGCCAAGGAGATTCTCGTCGCCGACGTCGATGGCGATGGCACGGACGAACTCTATGTCGTCGTCGAAGGAGAGGTCGAGGGCAAGCGCGGCAACCAGCGCATCAAGTCGCCCGTTTCGATCCGTCGCTACCAGGCGGACACGCCCGCCGACCAGGGTGCAGAGATCGCGGTATTTCAGGGTGATTGGCTGACTCGATTCCTGATGGTCGGTGACATTGACGGCGACGGCAAGAATGAGATGATCGCCGCTGCGAACACCAGTGGATTGTGGCTGCTCCGGCCAGGCGACGACCCCAATGCCAAGTGGGAAGCCAAGCTGATCGATCGCGATTCTGCGGGGTTCGAGCACGCCTCGATCCTGGCGGATCTCGATGGAGACGGAATCGTCGAACTCTACGTGGCGAGCGATCGCCACAAAGAAGTCCGCCGCTACGTGTGGGATGGGCGTCGCATGAAGCGCGAGGTCATCTACAAGCGCCCAGATGATCGCCCGATCTTCACCTGGAACCTGATGGCGATTCCGATGGAGCTCATCCCCAAGAACTAACCGGGAGGCCAATTCGCCCGGACAGGGCCGCTTCTGGTCCTACTGGCGCCGCACCGGTCGACCCCCAGTTAACCGGGTGGCCAGTTCAGGGGACGGTCGCCGATGACGTGGAGGTGGAGGTGGAAGACGGTTTGGCCCGAGCCTGCTCCGTTGTTGATCACGACGCGGAAATTTTCGAGGCCGG
>Ga0209987_10000735_pt1 | contig 17332 bp, 20 predicted proteins | sample N074metaG_FD_182134 | JGI IMG/M metagenome (GOLD analysis project Ga0209987, IMG submission 182134) | Deep subsurface microbial communities from Kermadec Trench to uncover new lineages of life (NeLLi) - N074 metaG (SPAdes) (version 2) | ecosystem: Environmental > Aquatic > Marine > Ocean trench... | reverse complement strand
AGCGGTCGCGGCTGAAGCCGCTCCTACGGTTGTTTATTGCTGAGTTCCAGCATGCGCGCGTAGATGGCGTTGCGTTTTTCGCCCGTGACTCTGGCGGCGATCGCAGCGGCCTGCTTGCCGGGAAGCACCGCTGCGAGTTCAGTGATCAGGAGGTCAACATCGATGTCGGTGGAGGGCTCGTCTTCGACACCGTTAACGATGATGACGAATTCGCCCTTCGCCGGGATCGCTGCTGAAGCCAGTTTTTCGCTCAACTCCGCGAATGTCCCCTGCACACATTGCTCATGCAACTTCGACAGTTCGCGGCCGATAAACGCCCGACGATCGCTGCCGAAAACATCGCGCATGTCAGTGATGCTGTCCTTGATCCTGTGCACGGACTCAAAGAACACCAAGGTGCGTGATTCAACGGCAAGCTTTCGCAACCAGGTTTCGCGTGCGACGCGCTTGCTGGGTACGAAACCCTCAAAACAAAAGCGATCTGTCGGCAAGCCCGCCACCGACAACGCCGCCGTAACGGCGCTCGCGCCGGGGACAGGCGACACAGTGATGCCTTTTTCATGTGCTGCCGCGACCAGCCGATAACCTGGATCACTCACCAGCGGCGTGCCTGCATCGCTCACGAGCGCAATATTCCTGCCCTGCAAAAGGTCCTTTATGAGCGCCGGAACAAGCGCTGACTCGTTGTGATCGTGCAAGGCTTTTTGTGGTGTTTTCACACCGAAATGCGATAGCAATCGACCGGTATGGCGGGTATCCTCGGCTGCAATGAGGTCCACATCTGCGAGCGTCTGGCGTGCTCGCGGAGTCAGATCCTCGAGATTCCCGATTGGCGTTGCCACGATATACAAAGTGCCGCTCATTGGCCTTCCTGTCGTTAAAAGATTTGCTCTGATTGATATGCGCTTAAACAAACAGCCTGGACATCCTGCCCGCCCACGCAGCACTCTGGCAAGCACGATAACAATCTTGCTGATGTTGTTCGTGCTGAGTGCATGTGCAACGCCGAGCGGCGGCATCTCCTCAAGATCCGGAGAAGGCAGAGCCGAGCGACTCGCGCAAAACGGGGAGCACGATGACGCGGCGGCTATTTACATTGGCATGGCCAGCACATCGACCGCTGCTGAACGCGATCGATTGACGATGCTGGCCGTCGAGCAGTGGCTTTACGCTGGTGACATTACTCGCGCACGTAATGCGTTTCGCGGCGTCACCCAGCCACAGGGCGGCGAACTATCGTGGTTATACGACAGCAATACAGCAACATTTTCACTGGTCAATGGCGACCCGGACGCAGCCCTGAGCTTGCTCGAACCCTTGAGTCGCCAACCGCTGTCGCTTGAGCATCGGCTTAGGGTAGAAGCACTGCGCGCCGACGCCTGGGTGCAAAAAGGCGATCCGACGCGTGCGGTTGAACTCATGATTCAGCGCGAGAACTGGTTGTCCGGCTCGCGCGCGACAGAACGCAATCGAAAGCGACTTTGGCAGGGCTTGATCACCAGCAAACCACTGGATTTACGTGCGGCGGCGGAGCTTGCAGATGATCCCGTTATTCACGGCTGGCTGACGCTAGGCTCGCTGGCCGCATCAACCGGGCAACAGGGCATTGGCTGGTCCAACGGCGTTGTGCGGTGGCGGGACCTGAATCGCCACCACCCTGCCATGACGATCGTCGACGATTTGCAGATGACGGACATGCAGTTACTGGACTACCCGAGACAGATCGCATTGTTGTTGCCCTTGTCGGGCAGGAACGCGAACAACGGTGAGGCTATTCAAAACGGTTTCCTCGGCGCTTATTTTGCGACAGCCGGAGGACTGAACGACAAACAGGTCGTACGCATCTACGACGTGTATGTCGAAGGCGGCGCGAGCGCTGCCTATGCAACGGCTGTCGCCGATGGCGCCGAGTTCGTCGTGGGGCCATTGTTGCCCCGCAATGTAACGGAACTGGCGAACGATATTCTCGTCCCGGTGCCGGTTCTTACATTGAATTATCTGCGCGACGGTTCCCTGGCACCTCCAGGCCTCTATCAATTTGCGTTGTCCCCCGAAGACGAGGCCGTAGCCGCGGCCGAGCGCGCGATTGCTGACGGTCATACTCATGCGTTGACGCTGGTGCCAAACAACAACTGGGGCCGCCGTGTTTTTGGCAGCTTTGCCACGGCCTTTGAATCCATGGGTGGCACTGTGCTCGACAGTCGACGCTATACGACTGGCAATCCGGATTTCTCGAACACCATTGAGGACCTGATGGCGCTGTCCGGGAGCGTGCGCCGCTACCAGCGTCTACGCGCAAATATCGGCGGACCATTGCAATTTGATCCACGCCGTCGTCAGGATGCCGACGTCATTTTTCTCGCAGCCAACGCACCGGCCGGACGGCTTCTCAAGTCACAACTGAAGTTCCATTACTCCGGCGACCTGCCCGTGTACTCCACGTCGTCGATTTTTTCGATGGACGGCCGCTCCGACAGTGATTTGAACGGCATCATGTTTGCGGATGCGCCGTGGATCATTGGCCCGCAAAGCTGGATTCAGCACTTGCCCGACTTGTTCGACGAACACTGGCCGGGACAACGGCGCCTCGGACGATTGCACGCGATGGGATACGACGCCTATTATCTTGTGGGCGCATTGTTTGCCGCCCGTGGCGGCTTTATGGACGAAATCGATGGCGCAACAGGCATGCTGTTTCTCGACAGAGATGGCCGTATTCATCGCCGTATGGCATGGGCACAGTTTCAACGTGGCATACCGGTATCCTTGCCTGACGCCATCACCGTGGGCGGACCGATTCAGGATTTGAGTGACAACGCCGAACTTTTACCACCCGACGCAACGGATGCGGAATCGTGGTACGACCCCACACCAGAAGAGTAAGCAGACAAACAGGCTTCAACGCCGAACAAATGGCTTTTGAGCATCTGCAAACTCAAGGCTTGCAGCCCGTTAGCCGGAATTTTCGCACGCGTCGCGGCGAGATCGACCTAATCATGCTCGATGATTCATGCCTGGTTTTCGTGGAAGTACGCTACCGTACACAAAGCAGTTTCGTGCGTGCCGTGCAAACCGTGAATACTCGCAAACAACGCAAGCTCGCCTCGACCGCCGCGATGTTCTTGTCCAAAAATCCTCGTCTTGCCAATCGCGTTTGTCGTTTTGATGTACTGGGTATCGATCGAGACGCGAGCGGCGATGTACATATCGAATGGATGAAAGACGCGTTCCGCCCGGGGATGTAACGCTGCCGGTTTACCACATCTGCTAATATCGAGCCACCAGGAACGATGGTCGGAGCGGGCACAACATGGATTCAGTAACACGCGTTCGAGAACACTTCGCAGAGAGCATTGCCACCAAGCAGGATGCGGTCGATGTCATCAGCGAAAGCATCGCCGTGGCCGGTGAACTGATGGGTAAGGCCCTGCTCAACGATGGAAAAATACTGAGTTGCGGCAATGGTGGTTCCGCAGGTGATGCGCAGCATTTTTCGTCTGAATTGCTTAATCGTTTTGAGAGAGAACGACCTGGACTTCCGGCAATGGCACTGACAACGGACGCCTCAACGATCACATCCATTAGCAACGACTACGCGTATGAGGAAATTTTCTCGAAGCAGATTCGTGCGCTTGGCAAACCGGAAGACATCTTGCTCGGTATTTCCACATCGGGAAATTCGGAAAATGTCTGCCGGGCGATAACCGCCGCACATGAGCGCGGAATGAAGGTTGTCGCTTTGTCGGGGCGTGACGGCGGTCGTATGGCCGAATTATTTGAAGAAGGCGATGTTGAAATACGTGTTCCTGCCACACGCACGGCACGAATACAGGAAGTTCATCTGGTCATCATTCACGCACTCTGCGATCTGATTGATATAGCCCTGCTCGGTGACGACGCTACTTGATGACTCGCAGGTGCGAGCGCGCGCGCGTTGATTCGACGTTATCCGCAACGGGCTCTGCGACGGCTTCCGAACCATCCGCAGACTCCGAGTCGTAGGAAAAGATCATGCCCTGTCCCGTTTCACGCGCGTAAATTCCGAGCACTGAACGCATCGGAACCCAGACGTCGAACGGCACGCCGCCGAAGCGTGCACGAAAGCTTGCGGCATCGTTCGTCAGCTTCAGATTGTGTGCCGCCGAGTCACTGATATTCAGAATAATCTTGCCATCTTTGACGTGCTCCTCCGGAACGGTCACGCCGTCGACGGACACATCGACAACGATATGCGGCGTATTGCCGTTATCGGCCATCCATTCATGCATGGCGCGAATCAGGTAGGGACGTTTGGATCGACTTGGATTGGACACGTTAGTATTTTAGGCCAACATGGTTTCGGGACCCCAAGCTTACCACCGATTCTGTCGGTTTTTGGCAAGATGACATAAGACCAGGAGCAACATTACATGCGCATTTCCTGCTCTAACTCGGTGAGGCTTTGTTGGAATGCACGGCGCGCAAACACACGCTGCATGTATGCCTCTATCGCTTCAGCCTTGTCGCCCAAATCAATACCGTAGACAGGCAAACGCCAAAGTATCGGAGCAATACTGCAATCGACGAGTGAAAATTCATCGTTCAGGAAATAGGTCCGTGCAGCAAATAATTCAGCACTTTGCAAAATACTTTCGCGCAGCATCTTTTTCGACTTGCTGCTGAGCTTGCCGTCGGGCCCATCAGCTTCCTCGGCCAGCGAGTACCAGTCTGATTCGATGCGGAACAAGGCCAGCCGGAATTGCGCCCGCGTGACGGGATCTACGGGCATTAGCGGCGGGTGCGGAAAACGCTCATCCAGGTATTCAATGATGACGCGCGAATCGTATAAGGTCAGATCGCGATCAATGAGCGTCGGGACCGTATGGTAGGGATTCAAATCCATGAGATCTTCGGGCAATTCACTGCCCAAAACACTCGTGATTTCAATGTTGATGTTTTTCTCAGCGAGAACCAGACGAGTCCGGTGGCTGTGAATGTCTGTAGGACGCGAAAACAACGTCATTACAGAACGGCGATTGGCAATCACTGTCATTTTTTTACGTCCTTCCAGATTTGATTCTTCAACATCGACGCGATGATCAAGAAAAAGATTAGATACATCATTACCCAGACGCCGAGCTTGCGGCGTTCTGAGCGAATTGGCTCTGCGATGTAGGCGAGAAAGTTGGTCGTATCGCGCACGAACTCGTCGTACTCGTCGGCGCTCATCAATCCTGCAGTCGCGGGCTCCATGCCTGCAAATTCCCGGATCACATTGCCCTCCGCATCTTCGTGCGAATCGTAGATCGCGTTCTGATAACCCTGCAGTTCCCACAACACGTGCGGCATGCTGGTTCCCGGAAGAAAATGGTTGTCCACACCGGTCGGGCTGTCCGGATCGATGTAGAAACCCTTCAGGAAATTGAAAATATAGTCCGCGCCTATTGAACGTCCCATCAAAGACATGTCGGGCGGCAGCGTACCAAACCATTTTCTTGCATCGCCGCTGCGCATCGACACATTGATTGTCTCGAAGGTTTTCTCCGCGTTAAACATCAGATTATCGATGAGTTGCTTATCTGATAATTCGAGGTACTTGCCAATCGTGTTGAAGCGTACGTATTTAGCCGAGTGGCAACCCGAACAATAATTCATGAAATTTCGCGCACCTCGCTGCAGCGAATTGATGTTGCCAGGGTCAATTTCCGACTTCTCGAGATCTTCGCCACCGCCTGATGCGAAAGCAGACATACAAACAAACGTGGCAGTCACCGCGAACAAGACCTTCATCGATTTACCCATGGTAGACCACCCTGTCCGGCACCGGCTTGGTTTTATCGATTGCCGTGTAATAAGGCATCAGCAGGAAAAACGCGAAATAGATAATACCGAAGAACCTTGCTGCCAACACATAGACAGCCTCAGCCGGCTGCGTACCCAGCCATCCCAGCGCAATGAAACTTATTGCGAAACAGGTCAGCGCCGACTTGTAGATCCAGCCACGATAGCGAATCGATCGCACACGTGATCGGTCGAGCCAGGGCAGGAACATCGGCAATAATACTGAGCCGCCCATTAACATCGCACCCCATAGTTTGTCGGGCACTGCACGCAAGATCGAGTAGAACGGCGTGAAATACCAGACCGGCGCGATGTGCTCCGGTGTCGCCATCAAATTGGCGGGTTCAAAGTTCGCGTATTCGAGGAAATAGCCACCCATTTCCGGTGCGAAGAAAATTACCGCGCAGAACAACATCAGGAAGATGATGATCGCAACCAGGTCTTTCGACGTGTGATAGGGATGAAAGGCGACACCGTCCAATGGAATGCCATCACTGCCCTTTTTCTTCTTGATCTCAATACCGTCCGGATTGCTGGATCCGACTTCATGCAGCGCCACAATGTGGACAAACACAAGGCCAATCAACGCCAGCGGCAAGGCGATGACGTGCAGGGCAAAAAAGCGGTTGAGTGTGATATCCGAGATTGAATAATCACCGCGGATGAACTCCACGATCCCATCGCCGACCACAGGTATTGCGCCAAACAAGGAGATAATCACTTGCGCGCCCCAATACGACATTTGCCCCCAGGGCAGCAAGTATCCAGAGAATGCTTCGGCGAACAGCACGAAGAAAATCATCATGCCGATGATCCAGAGCAGCTCGCGCGGCTTCTTGTAAGAGCCGTACAACATCGCCCGGAACATGTGGAGATAGACAACAATGAAAAAGAATGACGCACCCGTTGAGTGCATGTAGCGAATCAACCAGCCCCATTCGACGTCCCGCATGATGTATTCGACGGACGCAAACGCTTCAGCCGACGACGGTTTGTAATTCATCGTCAGGAAGATGCCAGATAACAACTGGATAATGAGTACCACAAAGGCGAGTACGCCGAACACGTACCAGAAATTGAAATTCTTGGACGCGTAGTACTCAGTGACGTGGTACTTCATCGTTTCCGTGAACGGGAAGCGATCATCGATCCACTTCATCAGCCCGCCCTTGGGCTTTCCTACTTCAGATTCGATTCTCGACATCAGGCTGCTCCCGCGTCTTGCCCAATCAGGACAAGATCATCTCTGACAAAGCGATGCGGAGGAATCCGCAGGTTGGTCGGCGCCGGAACACCGTTATACACACGGCCGGCCAGATCGAATTTTGAACCGTGACAGGGGCAGAAAAATCCGCCGGTCCAGTGGTCAGCCGGACGCACCTCAAAATCCTCGATTGGAGCACAGCCCAGATGCGTACAGGATCCCTCGACAACGAGGTACTCCGGTTTCACCGAACGCGTCGCATTGGCTGCGTACTCCGGCTGCTGCTCAACAACCTCCGAGTTCGGATCCTTGAGCATGTCGAGGTTATCACCCAAATGCTTGAGCATTTCCTCTGTCCGCCGCAGGACGAAAACCAGCTTGCCACGCCAAAGAACACGAACCATCTCACCCGGCTCCAGCGAGCCAATCGACACTTCGACCGGCGCACCCAGCGCTTGCGCACGGGCACTCGGCTTCAGTGAAGCCAAAAATGGATATATCGCAACGCCCGCACCGACCAAACCGGTGACTGCGGTTGCGATAGCTAAGAAATGACGTCTGTTTCGATCAATCTGATCCAGGTCGTCGTCTGTCATCAGGCACTCCCATACGCCCGGCTATTAGAAAGTCTGCTCAGCGGCCTGTCCGCTACCCTCTTAATCACAAGCTTTCTGTCGGCACGATTTTGCTTTATTTAGAATTGACTCGATTTGCAGCAGGCCCGGATTCCCGTCAGGATGGCGGTAACGCCGGTACATGGTGCGGAACCAGCGCCGCATTATACACGGGGCCTGTCGATATTGGCTAGCTACCTGGATCGACAATTCGAAAATCTATGCTCAGTCGAGGCGGGTTTGAAGTCAGCTCTTGTGTTTCTCTTGCAGTCCGTCGTTGTCGGGCTAGCGGTCGCATTTCTGGTCGTCGTATTGCGGCCGGACCTGCTGCCCTTGCTCGGGATTCAACAGGCCGGCCCCGTCTATAGCTACGCAGATGCCGTGGATATCAGCGCCCCGGCCGTTGCCAATGTCTACACCAAGCGACTCGTACGCGACAGCGCCTCACCATCGGCGCGCACGCGATTTCGCGTAATCACCAGTTTTGCCTCGGCCGTGATCATCGATCCTGAGGGTTATATGGTCACCAATTATCATGTTGTCGCCGAGGCCGCCGAGATACGAATTCAACTCAGTGACGGCCGCGTAACCGAGCCTGAGACCGTAGGCGTTGACCGCGAAACCGATCTTGCGCTGCTCAAGATCAATCTTGGCACTGTGCCTGCCGTGCCGCTCGGCAGTTCATCGGCATTGCGCATTGGCGATGTTGTGCTGGCGATAGGCAATCCCTACGGCCTGAGCAAAACGGTCACCCAGGGCATTGTCAGCGCAACGGGTCGCGGGCTCCTGAGTCTCGCGACCTTCGAAAACTTCATCCAGACCGATGCAGCGATCAATGCGGGTAACTCGGGCGGCGCACTCGTCAATACACGCGGCGAACTCATTGGCATCAATACGGCTGTGCTTGCGCAGGATTCGGGCACCGAGGGCATCGGTTTTGCGATCCCCATCGATCTCGTGCGCGGTGTCGTCGAGCAAATCAAGCTCAATGGCCGCGTCATCCGCGGCTGGATGGGATTGAGCCCGGACGATCTGACGAGCTCGGAACGCCAGGCACTCGGCCTCGATGACAATGCGGGAATCCTGCTGCAGTCCGTCCACGAAAACGGCCCTGCCTATCGAGCCGGTCTGCAGCGAGGCGACGTTGTACTGTCTATGAACGGAGAACCAATACTGTCGCGGCGTCAGGCCTTGCTGCTTGCCGCCGGCACCGATCCGGGCGACGCCATCGAGATTGTGGCGATGCGCGATGGCGAACGCTTCTCGGTCACGGTCATCGCCGGCGAGCGGCCCGAACTACCCTGAGACCACCCCTGAGGTCAGGACGTGACGCGCTGAATCGTCGCGCCGACTTGCCTGAGCTTTTCTTCGATGCGCTCGTAACCACGATCAACATGGTAAATCCGGTCAACAAGCGTCTCTCCCGTGGCCGCAAGACCCGCGAGCACCAGGCCGGCTGACGCACGCAGGTCCGTCGCCATGACGGGAGCAGCCATCAGTCGATCAACCCCTTTTATAATCGCGGTATTGCCCTCGAGCTGAATATCGGCACCCATTCGTTGCAATTCGAGAACGTGCTGGAAACGATTTTCAAATATGGTCTCCGTGATCGTACTGACGCCATCTGCGATCGCATTCAGCGCACAAAACTGCGCCTGCATGTCGGTCGGAAATGCCGGATAGGGCGCGGTTCGGATATCGACTGCAGTTGGACGCCGCCCCTTCATGTCGAGCTCTATCCAGCCCTCACCCGTTGTTATGGTGGCGCCGGCTTCCCTCAGCTTGATCAGCACCGCTTCAAGTGTGTCAGGTGCGGCATCCACGACACGAATTCTCCCGCCCGTCATTGCAGCCGCAACCAGGTAGGTGCCCGCTTCGATTCGATCGGGCAACACAGTATAGTCACCGCCGCCGAGTTTTTCGACACCCTGGACGACGATCGTGCTGCTGCCAGCACCGTCGATTTTCGCGCCAAGTTCAATCAGGAAGTTTGCGAGGTCTGTTACTTCGGGCTCGCGCGCCGAATTTTCGAGCACGGTTTCTCCATCCGCCAACACCGCCGCCATCAGAAGGTTTTCTGTTCCTGTCACGGTCACCGTGTCGAAAACGATGTGCGTGCCCTTGAGTCTCCTGGCGCGCGCTTTGATAAACCCGTTCTCGACCGACACGTCGGCGCCCATCGCCTGCAATCCGGCAATATGCAGATTTACCGGCCGCGCGCCGATTGCGCAGCCACCCGGCAATGACACATCGGCCTCGCCAAAGCGTGCGACGAGCGGCCCAAGTACCAGGATCGATGCGCGCATGGTTCTTACGAGTTCGTAGGGTGCTTCACGACTCGTCACGTTGCTGGCATCCACTTCGACATTGAGTTGATCGTCAATCGTGACTTGCACACCCATCATCTGTAACAGCGAGATTGTTGTCGTGACGTCTTTCAGATGCGGAATGTTGCGCACGACGACGGGTTCCGTCGCCAGCAAGGTGCCGGCCAGGATGGGCAGCGCCGCATTTTTCGCGCCCGAAATTTTGACGGTACCGCTCAGCGCACCCGGTCCTCTGATGAGTAGCTTGTCCAAGTGACTCAGCTCTCGCCTGTCTGCTGCTGATACTCGGCTTGAGTGCAGGCCCGAATCGACAGCGCGTGGATTTCATTGCCTACCAATGAACCCAGGGTTTTATAGACCATCTGATGCCTGGCGATGCGTCGCTTGCCGTCAAATACGTCAGTCACGACCAACGCTTCGAAATGCGTGTTGTCGTCGCTTGCGACGCGCACGATGGCATCGTCAAAACCGGCTTCGATAAGCTTTGCGATCTCGGAGGGCTCCATGGAATTCACCTCTTTGGCTGCTTGAGAGGGCGCGCAGTGTAACTGGATTTTGAGGGGCTTCCCATTGCTGTACGCTGATTGTGTATGATACGCGGCTCGAATCGGCCCGCCAGCCGGTGGGCCAGTGTGCTGCCATCCGCGAGCGGCCTTGTTTTTTTATGAAGACCTTATGTTTGTTGATATAGTAGAGATTGTTGTCGGTCTCGTACTCCTGGTTTGGGGCGCGGACCGCTTTGTATACGCAGCATCGGCCGGAGCACGAAATCTCGGTATTCCGCCGCTCATGATCGGTTTGACGATCGTTGCGTTCGCTACATCAGCCCCCGAGATACTCGTGTCGGTCGTCGCAGCATTCGGCGGCCAACCCGGCCTTGCATTTGGCAATGCCATCGGTTCGAACATCGTCAACATCGGCCTCGTGCTCGGTTGTACGGCCCTGCTGAGACCCATTAAGCTTCAATCGGCGACTCTGCGGCGCGAAATGCCGGCGCTGCTGGCTGTATCGCTGCTCACTGTCTCCTTGTTCCTGGACAGCTTCCTGTCCCGAATCGACGGGCTGGTTCTGTTGACAGGCCTGGTCATTGTCATGATCTGGCTGGCCCGCCTCGGCATGCGCTCAGCCACGAACGACCCGTTGGTCGTGGATTATGAAGCCGAAATCCCAAAGCACGTCAGCAAGCAAAAGGTGGCCATCTGGTTCGTCATCGGCCTGATCATGCTACTCGTGGGCGCGAATCTGCTGGTCGAGGGATCGATCGATATGGCACGTATTCTCGGTGTCAGCGAAGTCGTCATCGGCATCACGCTGGTCGCGTTGGGTACGAGCCTTCCCGAGCTGGCGGTATCGATCGTCAGTGTCCTGAGAAAAGAGTATGGGCTCGCCATCGGCAACATCGTGGGCTCGAACATATTCAACCTGTTGGCCGTTATCGGCATCGCAGCCGTCATCGAACCATCTGCGGTCGCACCCTCGGTCTTATCCCTGCATATCTTCGTCATGGTGGCATTCACACTGGTCCTTTTCGCCATGACCTACGATTACGACGGCAAAAGTGAGGTCACCCGGCTGGAAGGATTCGCATTGGTGATCGCCTATCTTGCTTACATTTCCTACGTCATCGTTCAAAACGTTTAAAATACCCTCGTGGCCAAGAAACCAAGCAACGACGAGCTGCTGGACCTCGCTCGGGAAACACTCGAAATCGAGGCCCGGGCCGTGCAACGCATGAGTTCGCGGCTCAGCGATGAATTCGCAAGCGCCTGCCACCTTTGCATGGCAACGACGGGGCGCGTCGTCGTTACGGGAATAGGTAAGTCCGGTCACATCGCCTCAAAGATTGCGGCAACGCTGGCAAGCACCGGCACTCCTGCATTTTTCATGCACCCCGCCGAGGCCAGCCACGGCGACCTCGGCATGATCACTAACCAGGACCTGTTGCTGGCAATTTCCTACTCCGGCGAGTCCGACGAAATAATCACGTTTCTGCCACTGATAAAGCGCCTTGGCGTCAAACTTGTGGCGATGACCGGCAATCTCGATTCGACACTCGCGAATGCGGCCGACGTGCATCTCGACGTCGGCGTGACAGAGGAAGCCTGCCCGCTGAACCTCGCGCCAACCGCAAGCACCACGGCAACGCTGGCAATGGGCGATGCGTTAGCCGTCGCTCTGTTGAAATATCGCGGCTTCACAGCGGAAGACTTTGCGCGCTCGCATCCAAGCGGTGCGCTCGGCAAACGTCTTTTGTTGCGCGTATCCGACGTCATGCGCTCCGGAGACGAAGTACCCGCGGTATCGACTGACGTAAGGCTCAGAGACGGCCTCATGGAAATGACTCAGAAAGGCCTCGGTATGACCGCGATCGTCGACAAGGATTACAAGATAGTCGGCATATTTACGGACGGCGATTTACGCCGCGCGCTCGATGACGGCGCGGACGTGTACGCAACAAAAATGCGCGACATCATGCACACCGGTTGCAAGACCATATCGGCCGATATTCTTGCCGCCGAGGCCGTGCATATTCTTGAGGAAAACCAGATTACATCCTTGCTCGTTGCCGACGACGAGCAACGACTCGTTGGTGCGCTCAATGTCCATGACCTTTTCCGCGCGGGTATCATGTGAACAGCGAACCGCCAGCCAACCCGCTCGGCAAATTACGCCTCATCGCGTTTGATGTAGACGGCGTATTCACAGACGGGCGCTTTTATCTGTCTGACGACGGTGTGGAGTCCAAGTCTTTTTGCACTCAGGACGGTTTCGGAATTCGTCAATTATTGAAAATCGGCATGGAAATCGCCGTCATTAGCGGCCGAAAATCCGCTGCCGTCGAGCGCCGCATGAGCGAATTAGGTGTCCGTCACGTCATACTTGCCTGCAATGACAAGACCGCTGCGTTCGACACGCTGGCCAGGGAACTGGGCATTACTGCTGCTGAAGCTGCTTTTGTCGGTGATGACATACCCGACCTGCCGTTGCTGAGCAAGGTCGGCTACTCCTTCGCAGTTGCAAACGCTGTGTCAGCCGTTCGCGAGTACTGCGACTACACGACTGCAGCCAGCGGTGGCAACGGCGCCGTCCGGGAGATCTGTGATTTAGTCCTGGCGGCACAAGGCGAGGAACAATCTTGAGTCCTCGCAGCACGGTCATCCTGGCCTTGTTGATCGCGGCGACTCTTGGCAGCTGGTACCTGTCGCGAAAGAATTCCACACCAGTCGTCGAACAAGCAAATCAGACTTACGAGAACCGCGGGTACTACCTCAAGGCTGCCCGCATTCTCGGCACCGGACCCGACGGGTCGCTCCTGTTCGAGATTGACGCCGTGCATGCCGAGCAACGTAGTGATGATCGCATTGAATTCACCGACGTGCGCATTGTCTACTCTCCCGAAAGCGACGTACCGTGGACTGTTGACGCGGATATGGCGACGCTGTATCCGGATAAGCAACTGATTTTGCTCGAAGGGCATGTGCGCGCTTTCAGCAAACAAGGCTTTTTCGGTAGTGACACGGAAATCCGCACGCAAAAACTTGAATTGGACCTGTACAAATACGTCGCTGAAACGACCGAACACGTGCAAATCCGAATCGGCGCTCGCAGTTTGACGGCGACCGGCATGCTAGCATCGTTGAATGACAACCGACTCGTACTCAAGTCGAATGTCAGCGGCAAATTCTTGCCCTGAAGATACAGAGCGCAAATGACAGCATTTCCAGGAAAACGAGTATCAATCTGCGTCGCCGCAATATCTCTGTTGGGTGTTTTTCTTGCGGACAGCACGAACGCGCAGCTGTCTGATCTGAGATTGCCCATTTCCCTCAGCGCCGAGTCTACGGATTACGACGGCAAGAACTCCATGCTGATGTTCAAGGGCCTGCGCCTGTCGCAAGGCAACATCAGCATTCAGGCCGATGAAGGCAAAGCCAGCAAGCTCGATTTCGCTGACAGCGTCTGGCAGTTCACCGGAAATGTCATCATCGACGTTGAAAACGGCCACATCGAATGTGATTCGGCCGATTTACAATTCATCGATCACCAATTGCGCATTGCCGATATCACAGGCAGTCCCGCTACATTTGAACTGACACGCGCCGGCAGCGACGACACGACCTACGCCGAAGCAGGAAAGCTCCGCTACGATTTTCTCGAAGGTACGATCGAATTTTCCGAAAAAGCGAAAATCATCGAGGGCGGTAATCAAATTTCTTCAAACTTCCTCATTTACAATATTCAGGAACAACGCATCAATGCGCAGGGCGACGGCGAGGGCGGCGTGAAAATCATCTACACGCCGCGCGATGCTGAGCCGGATGACGCCGAGCCTGGTGAGGCGGAGACCTCTACTGATAACGAGGACGATGGTCCATGAGCATCCTCAGCGTTGAGGACATTTCCAAGAGTTACAAACTTCGCAAAGTCGTCAAAGGCATTTCCCTCGAAATAAACAGCGGCGAAGTCGTCGGCCTGTTGGGTCCGAACGGCGCCGGCAAGACCACAGCGTTTTACATGATTGTCGGACTGGTTTCGGCAGACAGTGGCAGAATATTGCTCGACGGCCAGGACCTGACGTCGCAGCCAATGCACAAGCGGGCACGCCTCGGCGTAGGCTATCTGCCGCAAGAGGCCTCCATATTTCGAAAATTGACCGTTGAGCAGAACATCCTCGCAATTCTTGAGAACCGCAGCAACCTGAAACGGGCGGGTCGCGAAGAGGAGCTCGAAAAACTGCTGGACGAACTGCATGTCGGACATGTTCGGACCAGTCTCGGCATCAGTCTGTCAGGCGGTGAGCGACGACGCGTCGAGATTGCCCGCGCACTTGCAGCAGACCCGCTGTTCGTATTGCTGGATGAGCCTTTTGCCGGCGTCGACCCAATCTCTGTCCTCGATATCCAACGCATTATCAAGCACTTATCAGAACGCGATATCGGTGTTCTGATCACCGACCATAATGTGAGGGAAACACTCGGAATTTGCAGCAGAGCCTATATACTGAACGATGGAAGCCTGATCGCCTCGGGTTCGCCCGCCGAAATTCTCGAAAATCAACACGTTCGGGAAGTGTATCTCGGACAGGAGTTCAAACTCTGAGGCACAATTCAAACGGGCAAGAAGACTTGCTAAATAGAAGCAACACTTAATGCTAAAACCATCGCTGCAGCTACAACTTGGGCAATCGCTGACGATGACACCGCAGCTGCAACAGGCTATCCGTTTGTTGCAATTGCCTATTCTCGAGTTGAACGCACAAATTCAGGATGCGCTCGAAGAAAACATCATGCTCGAAATGGAGGACTTGCCTGACGTCCCCCGCACCAGTGCCGATACCACGATCGAAATAGAAACCATCAAAGCCGAAGACAACTGGCAATCACGCTCATATGAGCGCATTCAGGATGGCGGCTGGAACGGTGAAGGTCGGCCGGTCAGCGACTTCGCCGACGAATCCGGCGAAACCCTGCGCGAACATTTGCTCTGGCAGCTGGAGATGGAGCACTTTACGCCGCGCGAGGCCATCATTGGCGAGGCACTCGTCGACGCAATCAACGACGACGGTTATCTAACGGTCGAACTCAATGAAATAAACGCCAGTGTCGACGACGAGGTTTCAATAGAAGAAATCGAAGCGACGCTTGCCAAGGTGCAGACCCTGGACCCCGTTGGTGTGGGTGCTCGATCGTTATCGGAATGCCTTGTGCTTCAGCTTCAACAATTGGACGCCGAAACACCCTGCCTGGAGCTGGCGATCGCACTGGCATCGAAGCATCTCGATCTTGTCGCAATGCAGGCGCATGGCGAATTGCGGCGCACATTGAGAACCTCCGAAGAGGACTTGCACACGGCGCTCCGGCTCGTCAAAGGCTGCAACCCAAAACCCGGGCAAGTCGTCAGCCCTGTTGCAGCTCAATACGTAATACCGGATGTCTTTGTGCGCAAGATCGACAAGCGCTGGCAAGTGGAAATAAGTGCAACGGGTGTACCAAGACTATCGGTTAATCAGACATACGCTAAATTACTCCGAGGCAACGGTGATCACCCCGTATTGCGCTCACAGCTGCAGGAAGCTCGATGGCTGATTCGCAGCCTGGAAATTCGCAACGAAACCCTGCTTAAAGTCGCTACCTGTATCGTCGCGCGCCAGCACGAATTTCTCGAACTTGGCGACGAAGCCATGAAGCCCATGGTCCTCAAGGATGTGGCTGAGGAAATCGGAATGCACGAATCAACGATTTCACGCGTCACCACGAACAAGTACATGCACACGCCCCGTGGCGTGTTCGAATTCAAGCACTTTTTTTCCAGCCATTTGTCCTCTGCCAGCGGCGAGGATCAGTCTTCAACGTCCGTTCGCGCGAAAATTCGCAAGTTGATCGGGGCCGAAAAGCCCTCGAAACCGCTAAGCGACAGCAAGCTTGCCGATCTTCTGGCGAGCGCGGGAATCAAGGTTGCGAGACGCACCGTGGCGAAGTACCGTGAGTCAATGAACATTGCTTCGTCGAGCGAGCGCAGACAGCGCCCGGCAAGCTAGTAGTCCAACAAGGTAGGTTTGATGGACTACTAGATTCATGAAACGAACAAGTATCATCTGTAACAGAAGGAGTCCCTAACCGCCGCTATCCTGATACCAAGTTGAATAACGCGCTTCTGCCCGAAGGTCCTTTGGCGAGAGACCGGCAAAGTACGTTAAACACGTCGAATATAGGAGAAAATTATGCAATTAAGTGTTTCGGGCCATCACGTAGATATAACGGACTCACTGCGAGGATATGTTGAGTCAAAAATAGAACGGCTGGAACGTCACTTTGACCTTGTATCGGATGTCCACTGTATATTGACAGTGGAAAAGTTAAGACACAAAGCGGAAGCGAAAGTGAGTGTGAATGGTGGTACGATCTTCGCCGAAACCACCGAAGAAGACATGTATGCGGCGATCGACGGACTTGTGGACAAGCTTGACCGACAGGTCAGACGGCACAAGGAAAAGATGGTTGATCACCATGCGAGAGAAACGCAAAAACGAAATTTTTCCTGACCCGAATATCGACCCGCGCGACTCTTCTGTCGCGCGGGTCTTTTAATTCATCACACTGCGTTTCGACTATGTTACTCGAAGAAATTATCAAACCCGACAATGTTCTTTGTAACGCGCATGCGCGTAGTAAAAAACATTGTATTGAGATCTTGAGCGAGCTCCTGGTCCGCTCGCTTCCCGGCGTTGCCGCAGAGGATATTTTTGAGCGCCTGATTGAGCGTGAGCGGCTCGGCTGTACAAGCCTCAAGATGGGCGTGGCATTTCCACATTGCCGCGTCGACGGTCTTGAATCAAGCAGCGGCGCCATGATCAGGCTTTCCGAGGC
>Ga0209987_10000733_pt1 | contig 17404 bp, 16 predicted proteins | sample N074metaG_FD_182134 | JGI IMG/M metagenome (GOLD analysis project Ga0209987, IMG submission 182134) | Deep subsurface microbial communities from Kermadec Trench to uncover new lineages of life (NeLLi) - N074 metaG (SPAdes) (version 2) | ecosystem: Environmental > Aquatic > Marine > Ocean trench... | reverse complement strand
CGATCGACAAATACGGTGTCGCCAACGGCATTTCCTACATCTCGACCGGGGGTGGCGCGTTCCTGGAATTCGTGGAAGGCAAAAAATTGCCAGCGGTCGCCATCCTGGAAGAACGGGCGGCTAGCGGTTAGCTCTGATTTCCATCGGTGGTTGATTTATCCCTGGCAAACATCGAAGGGCATGTTTTGCATATATGCCCTTCGATGTTTGTCGCTCGCTAGGGCGAGCTCCCACGAGACATTTTTGCAATTTTCGGTCGTCGGAATATGCAAAAATCCAGTAGGAGCCCGCCCCAGCGGGCGATCCGGGCCGATTCTCTGCGATTATTCCGACGTCAAATGTTCGGGCTTTGCTCTGTTGGCCCAGGGGCCTGAAATCGCCACCGTCATGCCCCGTTCCTGGATATTGACAAACAGCGTCGACCCGTCCGGCGCGAAACACACGCCCGCCAGTTCCGAATCGGTATAGGCGTTATCGGCGATAGGATATTGCGTGCCGTCCATCCGCAGTCCGATCAGGCCGCAATGTCCGGCAGTGTCTTCGCAGATGACCAGATCGCCCCAGGGGCTCATCGTCAGGTTGTCCGCATGTCGCAGCAGGCTATCTGTCGAGGATTCCGCCAGTAGCTGCAGGCGGCCGGGATTTTCGTCCTCCGCAGCCGTCCCTTCAGCCGGGCTGGGGCGATAGTTAAACACCTGGCCGAGTCGTAACGCTCCGCCAATAGTCGCGGTCATGAAAAACTCGCCGTCCGCGTAACACAGGCCTTCGCCGCGAGCGAAAATGGCGGCGCCTTTTTCCCGGCCACGAAATCGCAGGTCATTTACAGCAACGTCCGGTTGTTCCAGATCTACCCAGGCCGTGTCCAGCCAGGTTCCAGGTTTCAGTTGCTTGCTCCCGACCCAGTTGCGGGTGTCGAATTCCGGCATTCCTTTTATCGCCAGGGCCTGCAGTCGGCCGCCGTCGAGAAGTTTGCCCGGCACGTTCGGAATAAATCGATACAACAAACTCTGGTGCCGGTCTTCTGTCATGTAGACGATACCTGTCGCCGGGTTGACTGCTGTCGCTTCGTGTTCAAAACGGCCCATATCCTTTAACGGCAGCGGGTCTGCCAGTCCGTCATGCGCGGCGTGCACTTCAAACACGTAGCCGTGTTTTTGCTCGCGATTGACGACTCCATTCCATTCGAAATTCGAGCCGGGGTCACGAAATATTTCTTCACAGGACAACCAGCTTCCCCACGGTGTCGGGCCGCCGGCACAATTGATCTCGGTCCCTGCGAGGCTGAGGTGGATATGTTTTCTCTGCCGCTGAAGCGGGTCATAAACGATGGTCGTAGTGCCACCGGTGCCCGGCGTACTGCCCTTGCCGTAGTCATACACCTTGGAAGGATCAATTTTCCCGAGACGCTCCGCATTGGCGCCAAATGCGCCATACGATTGCAAGCGAGACGGGTTTTCATGATTGCAGACAAGCACCGTGGAACCGTCTTTGCCCACGAAAGCGGCCATGCCGTCATGCCGGGCTGGCACCAGCAGGCCGTCGTCCATCTCTTCGCCGTGTCGGGAAATAACCTGGTATGAAAATTTCTGAGGCAGATCGAGAATGCCATTCGGATCAGGCCGCAGTTTGCCAAATCCAGCGTGTGCGTCCGTCTTGGCCATTGCCGTACTGGCGGCCGGGACGGCAGCGGCGGCAACAATTGTCTGCATGAAGCGGCGCCGATTGAGCATAAGCAGTATCTTGTTTGGAGTGCGGCCGATTGGCCGGATGGGCTAGCTTACCTGCATTAGCTGCCACGTACCTAGCAGGTTGATGAAAAACTGGTTTTTCGGCAGCCTGCTAGCTGGTACAGGGAAGTACCGGCATTTTCGATGGCTACGGGCCATTGAAAATGTGAGCGATCCGAAAATCGCATTTTTCGGATCGTGACCTGGAAAAAGTCAGGATGTCTTTTTCCAGGTTCTGCCGGTCAAAGTCCGCAGCGGCATTCAGAGCCCATCTCACAAACTCGCATGACCGAGTTTCGGTGCATGGCACCAAAACGCGGTCATGCGAATTCATCAGATGGGCTCCAGGCTCCTGTGCAATAATTGCGCCCATGCTGAGCAGGACAAAAATCATTGCGACGCTCGGTCCGGCTACCGACAATGCGAATACGCTCCTTGATATGATTAATGTCGGTCTGGACGTGGCCAGGCTCAACTTTTCGCACGGTGATCACGACGCGCAGCGCGAGCGCCTTGAATTACTCCGGGACGTTGCCGCCGATTGCGGCCGCTTCGTTGGTGTCATCGGTGATCTGCAGGGCCCCAAGATCCGCGTCAGACGATTCGAAAACAGCAGCGTCACGCTGCTCAAAGGCGACGATTTTTTCCTGGATTCGTCTATTGGAGACAACGCCGGTAACAGGGACGGTGTAGGCGTCGCTTATAGTAATTTGCACCAGGATCTCAAAAAAGACGATATCCTGCTGCTGAACGACGGACAGATAACTTTGCAGGTGCGAAAAATTGATGGCACGCGCGTGCACACGACGGTAATCATCGGCGGCGTGTTGTCGGATCACAAGGGTATCAATCGCCAGGGCGGTGGATTGTCGGCGTCAACGCTGACCGAAAAGGACCGTGATGATATCCGCTTCGCGGCCGAATCGGGCATGGATTTTATCGCGGTGTCATTTGTGCGCAGTGCGGCCGACGTTGATGAAGCCCGCTCGCTCTTCGAGGCCGCCGGTGGGACCGGAAAGGTCATCGCGAAGATTGAGCGGGTCGAAGCCTTGGATTGCATCGACGAAATTATCGCAGCCGCGGACATCATCATGGTCGCCCGTGGCGACCTCGGTGTGGAAATGGGCTACGCCGAATTGACCGGCATGCAAAAGCGCATCATTCGCCTGACCCGCCACAAAAACAAGGTGGCGATCACCGCGACGCAAATGATGGAGTCAATGATCAATAACCCGATTCCAACGCGTGCGGAAGTATCCGACGTGGCGAATGCAGTGATGGATGGCACTGACGCAGTCATGCTTTCAGCAGAGACTGCGATTGGCGAATATCCGGTCGCCGTTGTCGCGGCAATGAGCGACGTTTGCAAAGGTGCGGAGAAACATCTGCTGGCGCGGGGCCGGACAACACATCGCCTTGACGACAAGTTTACGGAAGTCAATGAAGCAATCGCGATGGCGGTCATGTATACCGCCAATCATTTGAACGTCAAAGCGATTATTGCCTTGACGGAATCCGGTTCGACAACGCTCTGGATGTCGAGGATCAGGTCCGATATTCCGATCTACGCATTCACACCGCACGATGCGACCAGTCGCCGGGTCACTTTGTACCGCGGCGTCTACCCGGTCTCATTTCATATCGAGCATACTGATCCGCGTCTGCTATACCGCGATATTTTCTCAACGCTTCTCTCAAACAAGCTTGTCGACGAAGGTGATCTCGTCATTTTCACGCAAGGTGACCTGAGCGGCGTCACCGGTAGTACCAATTCGATGAAGATCATCAGCGTCAACTCATCGATTTGAGCCTTAGTTTTAGATCATGCGAATCCTGAAACGGCTTGTTACCTGGTCCGTGGTTCTGCTGCTGGCTGTGGCGCTTACCGGCTATCTCACTTTGCGCGGCAGCCTGCCGCAACTCGACGGCCGCATGCATGTCGATCATGTTCGTGCTGATGTGCTGATTGAACGTGATGCAGCTGGCATCCCTTCAATAACTGCCAGCAATCGCAGTGACCTTGCCTATGCGACCGGATTCGTTCATGGGCAGGACCGGTTTTTTCAAATGGATCTGAGCCGCCGCCGCGCCGCGGGCGAACTCGCCGAGCTATTTGGAGCGGTTGCACTGCCGCTTGATAGACGCAATCGTCTGCACAGATTTCGCAATCGCGCCCGCGCGATTTTCGCTGGCCTGACGTCGTCCGATGCTGAAGTGATTTCCGCCTATTCCGCAGGTGTCAACGCCGGACTGGGTTCCTTAAGCACCTGGCCATTCGAATATCTTCTGTTGCGTACGCGACCGCGTAGCTGGGAGCATGAGGACGGCTTGCTCGTGATCTACAACATGTACCTGGAACTCAATGACAGTCGTGCAAGCCGCGAAACACGTCGCGGACTGGTACACCGGGCATTGTCGCAACCGCTGTACGACTTTCTGTATCCGGACGGTACGAATTGGGATGCTCCAATGGAGGGCGCTTCGAGAAAGGCGCAGGCTCCACCGCAGGTATCCGACTTAACGCTTGCAGATGCTGGCCGGCCGGTGGATGGTCCGTTCGCGAATATCGATGAACAATTTGTTCCCGGCAGTAATAACTGGGCGGTTGCCGGCGCGCTCACCGATTCGGGCCGTGCCATCGTTGCGAACGACATGCATCTTGGTATAACGACGCCGAATGTTTTTTACCGGGCACGCCTGACCGTCGATGGCGATATGCCCCGCGACCTCAACGGCGTAACTCTGCCAGGCGTACCCCTGCTCGTTGCGGGCAGCAATGGACACGTCGCATGGGGCAACACCAACAGCCAGGGCGACTGGACCGATGCCGTGATCGTCCGGGCCGGCGACGCCCCTGGCACCTACCTCACGTCCGGGGGGCCGCGAAAGTTTACGACCTACAGGGAAACGATTGACGTCAAGGGTGGAGACGCCGAAGAGATGCTGATTCGCGAAACCATCTGGGGACCGGTGCTTGAAGATACTGCCGTTGCCGATGAATTGCTTGCCGTCAGCTGGCTGGCGCACAAACCGGAAGCGGTCAATCTGCTCGGATTAAAGCTGGAAACGGCAACCAGCGCCGAAGAGGCGCTGCAAATCGCAAATCAAATGGGCCTGCCGCCGCAAAATTTTGTCGTCGGTGACGCGCACGGAAATATCGGCTGGACGATCGCCGGGCGAATTCCCGTGCGCTCGGAATATGATCCGCTGTTGCCGGCTGACTGGAGTCGCTCCGACGGCTGGACGGGTTGGCTGGCAGCCGATCAATATCCACGCATCCTGAACCCGGATTCGCAACGAATCTGGACCGCCAACACCAGGGTCGTCGACGGCGAAGCACTGTCGAAGATCGGTGATGGTGGATACGCCCTGGGCGCGAGGGCGCGCCAGATCCGGGATGGACTTTTCGCACGGGATCAATTCAGCCCGGTCGATATGCTGCCCATACAACTCGACAATCGTGCGCTGTTCCTCGCACGCTGGCGGGACCTGTTGCTGGAAACGCTGGACGCAGAGGCGATCCGGGATAGCGCCGGGCGGCAGGAGTACCGGGAGCTGGTAGCAGACTGGGAATCGCGGGCATCTGTGGATTCCGTAGGCTATCGCCTGGTGCGGGCATTTCGCACAGAAGTACGCGAGCGCGTATTCAACATGCTGGTGCTGCCGGTCCGCGAGAAATTCGGCCGTGACACGAGGCTGCGCGTGAGTAATCAATTCGAGGCGCCGTTGTGGACCTTGCTTAATCGACAGCCTGAGCATCTGTTGTCTGCAGAGTATTCGAGCTGGCGCGAACTCCTGATCGCCGCGATTGACGTAAACGTGAATTACTTCCGCGAAAATTATGAGGATTCCTTAAGTCAGCGTACCTGGGGCGAACGCAATACGGCTGCGTTTCATCATCCACTCAGCAGGGCAGTGCCGTTGCTGGCACGCTGGCTCGATATGCCGCGCGATTTGCTGCCTGGCGATTCCAATATGCCAAGGGTCCAGGGACCCGCCTATGGCGCGTCGGAGCGGTTTGCTGTCGCGCCAGGTGATGAGGAGAACGGCTATATGCATATGCCTGGCGGGCAAAGCGGACACCCTCTGTCTGACTATTACCGTCGCGGACATTCTGACTGGGTAGAGGGACGCGCGACTGCGTTCCTGCCAGGCAAACCAGTGCACACCTTGACCCTGATCCCGTTGACCCCTTAGGGCCAGTTTACTTAATTCCATTATTCGAACCGTCGCTGGATTCACTCGCAGCACTGAAATTAAGTAAACTGTCCCCAACTACAGGAAGGCCGGACACAGGCATGACAAACAAGAAATTCAAGGGTACAGACACCTACGTTGCGACTGACGACCTGAACGTGGCGGTCAACGCGGCGGTGACCCTCGAGCGACCCATTCTCATAAAAGGGGAGCCCGGTACCGGCAAGACGCAGCTTGCGTTCGAAATCGCGGGTGCACTCGACCGGCCATTATACGAGTGGCACATCAAGTCAACGACCAAGGCGCAACAGGGTTTGTACGATTACGATGCAGTCGCTCGACTGCGTGATTCCCAACTGGGCGACGATCGCGTGCACGACATAGCCAACTACATTGTTCCCGGCAAAGTCTGGGAAGCTTTCGAATCGGATGTGCGACCGGTTTTGTTGATCGACGAAATCGACAAGGCGGATATCGAGTTTCCAAACGATTTGCTCCAGGAACTCGATCGCATGGAATTTTATGTTTACGAAACCAAAAAACTCATCAAGGCGAAACACCGTCCGATAATCGTCATCACAAGTAACAACGAGAAAGAATTGCCGGACGCGTTCCTGCGGCGTTGTTTTTTCCATTACATCAAGTTTCCGGACCAGAAAACGATGGAGAAAATCATCGAAGTGCATTATCCGGGCCTGAAGAAGGCGCTGCTCAAGGAAGCGCTAGCCACATTCTATAAGATCCGGGATGTGCCGGGCCTGAGAAAAAACCGTCGACATCTGAATTGCTGGACTGGATCAAGTTACTGCTCGCCGAAGATATCCCGCCGGAAGCCCTGCGCGCGGAGGACAAACGCAAGGCAATTCCACCGTTGCACGGCGCATTGCTCAAGAACGAACAGGATGTTCATCTTTTCGAACAACTCGTATTTCTTGACCGGCGCAATACGTCCCGACAGTAAGCATCATGCTGACGAAATTCTTCTTCATGCTTAAAGAAGGCGGCATGAAGCCGTCGATCACCGAGCTACTGATGTTGCTCGAAGCGTTGCAGCGTGGCGTGGCCGGCCACAGCGTCGATGATTTCTACTATTTATCACGTGCTGCGCTGGTTAAGGATGAGACGCAGTTTGATCGCTTCGATCGAATATTCGCGGCGCATTTTGAGGGCATCGAAGACGCTTTCAAATCGCTGGCTGGCGAAGTGCCGGAAGACTGGCTGCAGAAGCAGGCTGAGCTCATGCTCTCAGAGGAGGAGCGGGCGCAGATCGAGGCCATGGGCGGCTTCGACAAGCTGATGGAAGCATTGCGTGAACGGCTTGAGGAGCAGCAGGAGCGCCACGAAGGGGGCAGCAAGTGGATTGGAACTGCCGGCACGTCGCCGTTCGGCGCCTATGGCTACAATCCCGAGGGCGTTCGCATCGGCCAGCAGGGTTCCCGTCATCGTCGCGCGGTCAAGGTCTGGGACCGCCGCGAATATCGAAACCTGGATGACAAAATTGAACTGGGAACGCGAAATATCAAAATCGCGTTGCGAAAACTCCGAAAATTCGCGCGTGAAGGCGCCGCGGATGAACTGGACCTTGATGACACCATCGACAAAACGGCGCGGAACGGCGGCCTCCTGGATATTCGGATGGTGCCGGAGCGGCACAACGCAGTAAAAGTTCTTTTATGTCTCGATATTGGCGGATCGATGGACGACCATGTCCGCGTTTGCGAGGAAATGTTTTCGGCAGCCAGGAGCGAATTCAAACATCTCGAATATTTCTACTTTCACAACTTCGTTTATGAAAGCTTGTGGAGGGACAATCGCCGGCGGCATGCCGAGCGCATACCGACGTCCGAGATCGCGCACAAATACGGACCGGACTACAAACTGGTTTTTGTCGGCGACGCAACCATGAGCCCCTACGAAATCGTATATGCCGGCGGTAGCGTCGAACATTGGAACGAAGAACCCGGCGCCGTGTGGATCAAGCGGCTCCTGAAAACTTATCCAAAAGCGATCTGGCTGAACCCTGAGCCGGAACAGCGCTGGGGATACACGCCCTCAATTAAGCTGACGCGCGAACTGCTGGACGATCGCATGTATCCGCTGACGATCCGCGGACTGGATGAAGGGATTAAGCGATTGCATTGATCGGTGCCTCCGCGTTTTGCGTATCCGGATGCCCGATAATTGTGGCAACGATTCGTGGGAGCTCGCCCCGGCTACAATTGCTGAGATGTTAACGCCTCGAGATCTGCGAGCACTTGCTGCGAATGGGACTCAGGATCGACCTTCTCGTAGTGTTTCGCGATGTTGCCCTCCGGGTCGATCAGGAACGTCTGCCGTTTGGCGACTGATATACCCATAAATTTTGACTTCACGCCATAAGCAGCGGCGGTGGCGCCCGTAGTATCCGCAAGTAGCGGGAAGGGCAGGCCGTATTTTTCCGAGAATTCCTTGTGAGATTCCTCGTCGTCCAGGCTGACACCGAGAATCTGGCAATTAAGGTTTTTGAACGCAAAAATGTTGTCGCGGAATTCACAGGCTTCGGTTGTGCAGCCAGGCGTGTCATCCTTGGGGTAGAAATACAGTGCGACCCACTTGCCGCGGTAATCCTCGATCGAGTGCAGCTGTCCGCTCTGATCTTTCAGCTCAAAATCCGGTGCCGGAGCTCCCATTTGAACCTGCTCGGCCTGCGATGAGGCACCCACCAACAGTATTGCTGTAGCTGACATAATTGCGATGACACGCTTCATTTTATTTTTCCTTTCTCAGCTAATTCTGCTGGAGCCATGTTCAAATACGAACGTTGCCGTGCGGCAGCACGCCCGGGCACCCTATAATACGCCTTGCCAATGAGAATTCATCCGGAAGACAAGAAAACAGGCCTGGTGTTGCCCGGTGGAGGCGCGCGTGGCGCGTTTCAGGTCGGTGTTTTGAAAGCCCTTGCCGAGATGTTGCCCCCAGGCTGTGCCAACCCGTTTCCCGTGATCAGCGGCACATCGGCAGGCGCCATCAATTCCGTCGTGCTCGCCAGCAAGGCGCGCCGCTTCCGGGTCGCCGCGGCCGAACTGGAACGGGTCTGGGGGAACTTCAGAAGCGACCAGGTATTTCGCAGCGACAGTCTGACGATGTTGAAGAGCAGTTTGCACTGGCTTACTTCGATCGTACTCGGTGGTTACCTCGTCGGTACGCCACGATCGCTGCTGGATAACTCGCCGTTGCGCGCACTGCTGAGCCGAAACATCCGTTTTCCGCGGATTCAGGCGTCGATCGATGCAGGTCTGCTGCATGCCGTGGCCATTACCGCGGCTGGCTATGGTTCATCCAGATCCACGTCTTTTTACCAGGCGACCACAGGCACGCGCCCCTGGTCACGGACACGTCGTGCCGGCGTGCGGCAAGCGTTGCACCTGAATCACCTGATGGCGAGCATTGCCGTGCCAATGATCTTTCCGCCGGTCAGCATCGGCGGCGAATATTTCGGGGACGGGGCAATGCGACAGGCGACGCCGTTGAGCCCGGCGATTCACCTGGGTGCGGAGAGAATCCTGGTGATTGGCGTTCGTGATGAAACAGGTCACCCGGGCGCGGATCCGCATCGTCAGCAGAAATTCCCGAGCTTTGGACAGATTGCCGGCTACATGCTGGATACCTTGTTCATGGATGGCCTGTATTCGGACCTGGAACGAATGATCCGCATCAATCAGCTCGTTGATGCCGTGCCGCCGGCGGCACGCACTGGGGCGCTGGCGAAGATGCGGGCGATCGATACGATGGTCATCGTTCCCAGCAAGGACATTCGCGCGATCGCCTATAAGCACCGGCGCGAGATGCCGTTGCCGGTGCGCGGCCTTTTGCGGGGGATCGGCGGCCGCAATCGAGGTGAGAACCCCCTGCTGAGCTTCCTGCTGTTCGAGCAGGCCTATACAGAGGAGCTCATCGCGCTCGGCTACAGTGACGCGCAGTCGGTGAAAGATCAGCTACTGGATTTCGTGTCTGGCAGGGAAGTGCCGAGATTATTTGCCCCGGACTGGGTCACGAAGGACCTGAGCGTATTCTAATATGATAATCGCCCGCTGGAGCGGGCCCCACAGTAAGAGCCCTTCCTAAGCGGGCGATATTTTTTTTCAGAGCAGGAACATAGCGCCAAGCCCGAGAAACGACATGTAGCCGACAACGTCGGTGATCGTGGTCAGAACGACACCCCCGGCCAGGGCGGGATCGATCTTCATTCGTTGCAGCGTTAAAGGCACCGCGAATCCGGCTAACGCCGCGACGATCAGGTTGATGATCATCGCGCCGGCGATAACACCACCAATGCGCCAGTCGTGAAACCATAGATAAGTCGCCACTGCGACCACGGACGCCCAGGCAAGGCCGTTGAGGATGCCGACCAGCAATTCCTTGCGCAGAATTCCATCGGCATTCGTCCGGTCGATCTGTCCCAGGGCCAGTGCACGCGTAATGATCGTCAGGGACTGACTGCCAGCTACGCCGCCCATGCTTGGCACCACCGGCATTAGCACGGCCAGCAACACGATCTTGTCCACCGTCGTCTGGAACATACCCACAACCGAGGCAGCAACAAACGCCGTGATGAGATTTACGCCAAGCCACAAGGCGCGTCGGCGTGCGCTCTTGATGACCGGCGCAAACATGTCGTCTTCTTCATCGAGTCCGGCTGCACCCATCAATGAGTGCTCCGCCTCGTCGCGAATAACATCGACAATATCGTCAACGGTGATACGTCCGACCAGACGATTGTTGTCGTCTACAACCGGCGCCGATAGCAAATCGCGATTCTCGAACTCCCACACCACCGCCTCGGACGGGGTGTCCGCGGGAATGGGTTCATTGTCGGTCGACATGGCCTCGGCGACCGACTGGCTCGGCTCGAGGGTCAACAGACGGGATAAATACAGCGAGCCGAAATACTCGTTGCCGCGATTGACCACATAAATCGTGTCGGTGCCGTCGGGAATCTCGCCGCGGACTTTGAGGTAGCGCAGCACGACCTCGAGCGTGACATCTGGCCGCACGGTGATGATATCGACATTCATCAGGCCGCCGGCGGAGTCTTCGTCGTAGGACAATACGGCATGCAGTCGTTCGCGATCCTGGTGATCGAGCGAACGCAGTACTTCCTGAGTGAGCGCTTCCGGCAGGTCAGCGACCAGGTCGGCAAGGTCATCGAGCTCCATGCCGTCGATGGCCAGCATGAGTTCATCGGTTGGCATGCCCTCGATCAGGCCGTCGCGAACCTCGTCCGCCAGTTCGACCAGCACTTCGCCCTCGTTCTCCGGGTCGACCATATCCCAGATAACGGCTCGCTCCCTGAGTGGCAGCGATTCGAGCAAGCGCGCGAGTTCTGAAGGGTGCAGCGTGCCGATTAGCATTTGTGCAGAGCGCATGCCGCCGCTATCGAGCTTTTCGCGCAACAGTGAAAGGTTGGTTTGTGTGTGCTTTCTCGCTTTCATGAGCTGAACCCTGCCTACGGTCGAGGCGAAGTTTAGCTGGCTTGGCGCGGATACGCACCAATGGGGTCAGCCCTGGGAAGTCTCAACACTCGGTAGTTGGGTCGCGCATGCAAACGTTGGTACCAAAGATCAACCCGCGTTGGTCATCGAGTCTCAATTGAGTCCGTGGGCGGGTTGGGCAGCTCGTTATGCAGCTTGTGCACGGGGTCGTGAGTTTCCTGTAGCGCTGCGGTCAGTTTTTCGGTCATGTAGACCGAGCGATGCTGGCCGCCGGTGCAGCCGATTGCCACGGTCAGGTAGCTGCGATCGAAGCTCAGGTACTTCGGAATCCAACGCTTCAGGAAAGCCAGGATGTCCTCGTACATTTGCGTGAAGTCGGGCTCCGCATCCAGGAATTTGCCTACCTCGGAATCGCGCCCGGTAAGGCCTCGCAAGTCAGTGTTCCAGTAAGGATTGGGCAAGCATCGCAGGTCAAAAACAAAATCTGCGTCCGATGGAATGCCATGCTTGAATCCAAACGATTCGATCAGCACCGACAGCATGTTGCTCTCGCGGCGATCAACACGCTCCCGAATCTCCTCAGCGAGTTCATAGATGCTGGTTCGCGAGGTATCGATGATCAGATCGGCGGCGTTGATGACCTGGCCCAGCAATTCTCGCTCACTGGCGATTGCGGCTCGTAGTTCTGTCCCCTGGTCCGCCAAAGGATGACGCCGCCGCGTCTCGCTGTAACGCTTCAGGAGAATGTCATCATTTGCCTGCAGGAACAGGAGGTCGGTCTGCACGTTCGCGCTGCGCAGATCGGAGATCAGCTCGGGCAGGGCCTCGATATCGTGCAGCCGATTGCGTGCGTCGACGCCAACGGCAACCCGGGTCGCTCTTTTTTCACCCGGCTGCGTGACCTCGTCGAGCAGCGACTTGAGAAGCGCCGCCGGCATGTTGTCGATGCAGTAGTAGCCCAGATCTTCAAGGACATGGAGCGCGACGCTTTTTCCGGATCCGGAAAGTCCACTAACAATTATCAGTCTTTTTTCGTCGGACATTATCTCAAGGTTCCGCGGCCGACATTATTCGATGGTGTAGCAGGAGCCCGACCCGGCGGGGCGAAATCCAAACTATTGCGCACTACGCACTATGCGGCCGAATTCATGCTGTCCCGCCAGCAACGCCTCGTAAAGTTCGCGGCTGCTGTTTGCGCTATGTAATCTTGCACGTAAAGTTTCGTCGCTGAGAAAGTGTGCGATGGATTCGATCTCGGCGAGGTCAGCCGATTCCAGATCAGATGGCACCATAAGGCCGAACACCAGATCGACATTTTCGCCGTCGATCGAATCGAAATCGACTGGTTCACGTAGCTTAATCAGCGCAGCAGAATTCTTTTTCACACCGTTGACTCGGCAATGCGGAAAGGCGATGCCCTTGTCGAGAGATGTACAACCAAGTCTTTCCCGTTCGATGAGCTTGGCAAATGCTTCCTCGTTCGCGATGTCCGGATTAGGACGAGTGAGTAGCTCACTCAGAATTTCCAGGCAATGCTTCTTGCTGCGCGCAGTCACATTACACAGAACGCTGTCGGGGCGGATGATGTTGTCGAGATTCATGATAATGCGCAAGCTCGCCACAAATTCCGGTCAATAAATACGGCGAGCAGAGACACCGGCGATAAATTTTTATGAATTAGCCGTATTGTCTTTTATGGGAATCTCGTGCGTGATGATCGACCATCTTTTCTTTATATTTTCTAATCTGCCGATCCAGTTTGTCGGCAAGTCCATCGATGGCGGCGTACATGTCTTCTTCAGTTGCATCGGCATAAATGGTACTGCCGCTAACGCTTACAGTTGCTTCTGCCTTATGTCTTAATTTCTCCACTGTCAAAATACAATGCACATCTGAAACATGGTCAAAATGTCTTTCAATTTTCTCTATTTTGTTGAACACATATTCCCTTAATGGCGGGGACACTTCGACGTGATGTCCTGTGACGCTAAGCTGCATAAAATTCTCCTGTGGTCAATTTGCTTGTAGAGACAATCCGGACGGTCCCGAATGACTGCGCTGCCTCTTTTGTCAACTAGTATTCAGGTTACGAGCCTCCTTGGTGTTTTGACATCAGATGAAATACTTACCTGGGTTTCCTGACTTTTCTTTCGCTGGACGACGCGATTTTCATCGCCTCACGGTACTTCGCCACTGTGCGCCTTGCTACCGTGATTCTCTCGTCAGCAAGCATGATCGCAATCTTGCTGTCGCTGAGCGGTTTGGCAGGGTTCTCGGCACCGATGAGCTTGCGAATTTTCGCCCGTACAGACGTTGATGACTGATCCTCTCCGCCCGCCGTGGAAAGGTGGCTGGAGAAAAAATATTTGAATTCGAAAACGCCACGCGGCGTATGCATGTACTTGTTCGTCGTAACGCGTGAAATTGTAGATTCATGCATGCCAATTGATTCGGCAACGTCTCGCAATACTAACGGCTTCATTGCCTCGTCGCCATGCTCCAGGAACTCTTTTTGACGAGACACTATGCAGGTTGCCACCTTGAGCAGCGTTTCATTGCGAATCTCGAGGCTGCGCACCAGCCAGCGAGCCTCCTGCAATTGCGATCGCAAAGCGGCATGGTTGCCATTGCCTCGCAGGAGTTTGGCGTACTGCTGATTGACTGAAAGTCGCGGAATGCCGGACGCACTGATTTCGACCTGCCAGCGGTTGTCAATTTTGCGCACAAAAACATCAGGTATGACGTACTGGGGCGCTGCCGGGCTAACGGCAAGTCCGGGTTTTGGATTGCAGCTCCTGACCAGCGCCAGCGCAATGTCGAGATCGGCCTCCGAGGTTCGGAGACTGCGTCGCAGCTCCCCGTATTCCTGACTGGCAACAAGATCCAGGTGGTCGTGGGCCAGCCTGATGGCGAGTTCGAGTCCCGGGGTCGATATATCCAGCTGTGTGAGCTGCAGTACCAGGCATTCGGAAAGCGATCGTGCACCGATGCCCACCGGATCGAGGCCTTGAACCTTGGTCAAGGTCAGCTCGATTTCATCGAGCGTTACACCAGCCTGGTTATCGAGGATGTCTTTGACATCTTCAGGCTCGGTCGTCAGGTAGCCATCGTCATTGATCGAATCTACCAGCGCTTCGCCGATCAGTACTTCACGCGGACTGAAGTCTTCAAGTTCGAGTTGCCATAACAGGTGTTCGCGCAGCGTCTGTCCGCTCAGGTCGGCGTATTCACTAATGGGACGGCCTTCGCCATTCCAGCCGCCGTCGCGAATGCGTTCCATCGAAGATGATTGCCAGTTGTCCTCGGCCTTGATGGTTTCGAACTCGGCGGTCGACTCGCCGCTGGTTTTCGGAACATCGGGAAGATCTTCCATCTCCAGCATGATGTTTTCTTCCAGTGCCTCCTGAATCTGCGCGCTGAGATCAAGCACTGGCAGCTGCAACAGGCGAATGGCCTGCTGCAATTGCGGCGTCATCGTCAGCGTTTGACCGAGTTTCAGTTGCAGTGAAGGTTTCAGCATGGGTAGATCGCGCCCTGAATTCCGGTTGCGCTTATGGCTGTCGGCACGCGGCGCAACCCGGCAAATTGCCTGCGTTTAACATTCGTCGCGCCATTCTGACTCAGAGTTTGAACTCCTGTCCGAGATACACTTCCCGAACGTGCTGATTTGCCAAAATTTCCTCGGGAGACCCGGATGCAATCAGGCTTCCATCATTCAGTATATAGGCTCTCGAGCAAATTCCGAGCGTTTCCCGCACATTATGGTCAGTAATCAGAACGCCGATCTCGCGATCGCATAAGTGTCTGATTATTCGTTGGATATCGAGTACGGAGATCGGATCAACGCCGGCAAATGGTTCGTCGAGAAGAACGAAGCGCGGGTTGGCGGCCAGCGCCCTGGCAATTTCCACGCGCCGCCTTTCACCGCCTGACAGGGTGATACCAAGACTCGTTCGAACGTGGCCCACATGCAGTTCGTCAAGCAGTTGATCGAGTTCCTGTTCGCGTCCCGCGCGATCCAGCTCCTGACGATTTTCCAGGATGGCGAGTATGTTTTGCTCAACCGTCAGTTTGCGAAAAATCGACGCTTCCTGCGGCAGGTAGCCAAGGCCGAGTCTGGCCCTGCGGTGCATCGGCAAGGCAGTCAGATCCTGTCCATCGAGCAATATTCTTCCGCTTTCCGATGCGATCAGCCCGACGATCATATAGAAAGCGGTGGTTTTGCCGGCACCATTTGGACCCAACAGGCCGACGACTTCGCCGCTGGTTATTTCCAGCGAGATTCCTTTGACGACTTCGCGAAATTTGTAGCGCTTGGAAATATCCTGAACGCTCAGAATACTCACCGGGGAACGTCTCCACTTGATTCCGGCATATCGGCTTCTTTTTCGTCAGGGCGATCGTCGCCGGCCTGCTGCGAATCCTGGTTGCCCGACTCATCGTGCTGCTCTGCATCTTCCGGAGACGTATCCGCTTCAGGCGTATCCTCCGTGGGTCCCGGTGTGTAGGTGATTCTTACTCTTGGGTCCCCCTCGCCACCGGACCGCGCATTGATACGCTGTTCCTTGATGTTGTAGACGAGGTAATTGCTGGAAATCACATTACCCCCTTCGGAAATCGTTGCCTGTTCCGAAAATTCCACCACACCGGCCGCGAAGTCATATACGAGGCGGCCGGCTTCTGCATAGGTAACTTTGTTGCTATTCGGCCGTCGCATTTCAAATGATGCGGGCGCACCGGTAATTGTCGCCAGGCGTAGTTGATGATCTACAAACTTGAGATCCGCCGTGTCGCTCTCGATATGAGCATTTTCAGTATCGATGACGACGTTGCCGGAAAAGTGCCAGACGCTATCTTCGAAATCGAGTTTGCTTGCACGGCCCTCGTCGGCCTCGATACCGATGCTTCCCTGTGTCAATCGCAGGCCACGAAACATCAGCATCGAACTCTTGCCATCGTAGTCCGTAGAGTCCGCATCGAGGGAGATAGGCAGCCTGAGGTCATCGACCTGAGCATATGATCCACTACACAGCAACAATGGCGCCAACGCTAATGTTAAGCGGTGCAATGTAAATTTCGATCGGAGGATTTGCATGTCAGAGAGTTTCCCGGTCCTGAGCCGATTTGCCAACATTCTGCTAGGGCACAAATTTGCCGCTGACATTGGATTTCAGTTGCAGCCGGTTGTCTTGCAGCAATGCTAGCATGCCGGTTGCTGTCAGGCTGCGCGAGCCAATTCGTATTTGTACCCGGCTGTCGGTCTCGGCTTTGTACGTCCTAGGTTCAATATCAAGTTGTGGCGTCCGAATCTCCGTGACCTGTTCCGCAAATCCTGTGTTACTGATTGCAATTACGTGACCGCTTAGCCGCAGCAGGGTCTGATCTTCGCTGATCGTTGCCTCGTCTGCAGTGATCGTCCAGGGCACCTGTGAGCCCGCCGAATAGCTGATCCGTACATTCCGCATCGCGATGTCGTTATTCTTTTGTTGGACAATAAAATCTGCTTCGATTTCATATAACAACTGTCCCTCAGCATCAGTGCCGAGAAGCTGTGCAGACTTCAGATAGAAGCCGTCGCCGCTACCATTGGCCAGGGTCTTCGTTATCTCGGCAGGTTGCAATGAACGGGCCAGGTAGCCGGTGCCGATCGCAAGCAACAGCAACATGGTAAATGTCGTGACGTTTCGCACGTTCATTCAAGGTAGCCCTCAGTTCAGGTCCCGCGATGCCAGTATCAGGTCACAGACTTCCCGGACAGCGCCATGCCCGCCGGACGCCTTTGTCGTCAGTGCACTTTCCGCTTTCACTTCCGCAACTGCATTTGCGACGGCGATCGCCAGACCGGCGCGACGCAATAGCGGAATATCCGGGACGTCGTCGCCGACATATATGGTATTCGTTGCTTCGATGCCCAATGTACCGATCAGCGTCTGAAAAGCGGCTACTTTGTCGCTGCAATTCTGGATTACGTGAGTCACGCCTAGTTCCGACATGCGTTTCTCGACCGCG
>Ga0209987_10000732_pt1 | contig 17409 bp, 15 predicted proteins | sample N074metaG_FD_182134 | JGI IMG/M metagenome (GOLD analysis project Ga0209987, IMG submission 182134) | Deep subsurface microbial communities from Kermadec Trench to uncover new lineages of life (NeLLi) - N074 metaG (SPAdes) (version 2) | ecosystem: Environmental > Aquatic > Marine > Ocean trench... | reverse complement strand
AGAAGTCGCAAAGTGCGGTCCAGAATGCCGGCGCATTATCTATTGACCATTGGTGCAGCGCTGCATAGTCATCAAAACCCCTCTGGCACATGAATGCATACATTGCCGACTTGCGGATTCGAGTCGCGTCAGGTTCCCAAATGACTGAATTTTGATTCATGATCTCTCCGTAGCGAAAGGCTCATGTCAGTATCCATAATACCAACCTTGTGTCTACGACCAATCGAAGGCGATACTGCGACTCTATGAGCAACGCAACACTCCTGATTATCGTCGCCGTTCTGATTATTGCGGCGTTTTCGTACTGGCGTTTCCGACAGACGGGCAGGCCTGTGCCAGCCGTATTGCGGCGCGGACAGCCCTTGCCGGACTTTCATGCCGTCGATGAGAATGGGGATCCGGTGCGCTCGACGGAGTTGCACGGAACGGCCGTGGTCATGTTGTTTGTCCGTGGCAACTGGTGCCCGTTTTGCTCCAAACAAGTCGAAGAAATCACCTCACACTACAAGAGCCTGAGCGACCTCGGTGCAAAACTGATCCTCATCACGCCAAAACCTCTGGACACCACCCGCCGAGTCGCCGAAATGTTTGGTGTCGAGTTTGACTTCTGGCTGGATGAGTCGCTGCACATCGCGAAATCGTTTGGCATCTTGCTGACAGAGGGTGTGCCCGAAAGCCAATACAAAGAGTACGGTCACAACACGTTTTGGCCTACCGTATTGGTAGTGGACAAGGATGGCGTCATCCGCTATTCGAAATTGTCGCGGTTGTTGTTTGATCGGCCTGACTCTGTGGTGCTGGTTAAGGAGTTGAAGAAGCTTTAGGTGGTTCCTTTTGGCCCGCGGACTTGCGCCGGACCTGTCTGTCCAGGACACGCCCGCAAGTACGTCCCTGTAGGGCTTGCCGTTCGGCATCCATGCCTCTCGACAGTCCTGGACAGACAGGTCCGGCGCAAGACGCTTATTGGTGATCTGTAGGTTCTCTGTTTTTTTCGGCGACTCCCGCGAGTGCGTCGCGTCTTTTTGTTGGAGCGCCTCTACAGGCGCGATTTATGGATTGGCAGCCGCAATTAAATTGCGGGCTTGTGTATCCGCTATTTCGCTCGTCGGCTTGCCTGTCGCGGCCGCTTCTTCGAATATTCCGGTCAGGCGTGGCCCGATCGCTGCAACTTGCCCCATGACTTCTTCGTTAGTGCAATCGCCGTAGTATTCGCTGGACACGTTTATGATGCCGCCCGCGTTGATAACGTAGTCGGGCGCGTAGAGGACGCCGGCATCTGTGATTCGCTGACCGTCCGCGTGTGTTTTGAGCTGGTTGTTTGCGCCACCGGCGACGATCGTTGTTTGCAATTTGGCAATTGATTCTTCCGTGAGTATGGCGCCGAGTGCGCATGGTGCCACGACATCTGCTTCTTGAATCAGAATTTCATTGAGGTCGACTGCCGTCGCTCCGAATTCATCGCATACGCGCTGGACTTTATCCTGATCAATGTCCGCAACCAGAAGTTTGGCGCCGGCTTCGCTCAGGAATTTACTCAGGTTGTAGCCAACATGGCCGACGCCCTGAACTGCGACGGTCAGCCCAGCGACGGTTGCCGCATTCAGTTTGAACTGCACCGCGGCTTCGATACCTTTGAAAATGCCGAACGCGGTTTTTGGTGAAGGATCGCCACCTGCATTATCGCCTTTGCGCGGCAGGCCCGAGACATGTTTTGTTCGGCGCGCAATTGTCTCCATGGTCGAGACTGACATGCCTACATCTTCGGCAGTAACATAACGGCCGTTTTGTTGTTCGACGAAGTCTCCGAACGCCTCGTAAAGCGCGTCGCTGTCCTGGAAATCGCTTGTCTTGATAATGACCGCTTTGCCGCCGCCGAAATTCAGTCCGGCCATCGCATTTTTGTAGCTCATGCCTTGTGACAAGCGAAGCACGTCATGCAACGCCTCGTCATCGGTCGCATAGTTCCATAAACGGCAGCCGCCCGCCGCGGGGCCGAGGGCCGTCGAATGAATGGCAATTATGGCGTGTAATCCGGTGTTTTTGTCACTGCAAAAAACGACACGCTCGTGATCGTCAAATGCTTCATCGGCAAATACTGACATTCAGGTTTCCGTTTTCAGGATGCTTGAGGGTTGCGGCGCGCGGATTCTAGCATCCACGACTGTCGGGCACACAAGCAATTTATGACGGTGGATAAGACCTGTTTAGTTACATGCCGCTGAACGGTGTTTTCGGGCTTTCCGCAAGAGCGCGCGCACGCTCGATCACATACAGACGCACGGCCTCGCTCTCGTCGGCGCTCAGGATGCCCGCGAAAGCCGGCATGCCCAATTCCGTGCGTTGCCCGCCCAGCACTATTTCATTCCACTGACCATGCACAGCCTCGCTGCTCAGGCGCAGGTCCTTCACCAATCCGCCGCTCACCACGCCGAAGCCGTGACAGGCCAGGCAACGTTCGACATAGGTCGCGTGCCCGGTCGCAAGCTGCTCGTCGCTGCCCACTGGCAATATCACCTCTGGCTCGCGATGTACAACCGCCGCCACAGGTGGCGGTAACTCGCTGCTGCCGTCCAGCCGAAATGTCAATACCCGGCTGCGATTCTGCATTTGCAGCGGGGCAACTGTCGGCCCACCGAGTATGCCCAGCAATGTTCCCCAGCCAACGGCGACGGTGACGTATTGCTCACCGTCCAGTTCATACGATACCGGTCCGGCCGTAATGCCGGTCTGGGTTGCAAAGCTCCAGAGTCGCTCACCCTTGTCTGCGGAATAGGCGACGAATTCACCGATGACATTGCCCTGGAATACCAGGTTGCCGGCGGTAGAAAGTGTCCCGCCGTTCCAGGGGCCGGCATGCTGGTAGCGCCAGACTTCCTTTTGTCCAACCGGGTCCCACGCGAGCAGGAAACCACGCAAATTGGCAGCCAGCTGCGCGATTTGCAGAGGATCAGTCGGCATATCCGCGACCACAGCATTCGTACCGGTATTCCATTGACCCACAATGAACTCAAAGTCATCGTCGTTGGCGTATACAAACGGCAGCTCTTGTGCCGGCACATACACCAGACCCGTTTCCGGGCTGTAGGACATCGGATGCCAGTTGTGACCGCCGTGAGGAGAAGGTAACGCCAGCTGCGGACCGTTTTCGTAGCGGGCATTTGCTGTTTCAACCGGGCGCCCGGTTTCCGTGTCAACGTGGCTGGCCCAGTTTATCGGAACGTAGGGTTCTGCAGATATGAGTTCGCCACTTATCCTGTCCAGCACATAAAAGAAACCGTTCTTCGGCGCCTGCATCAGAACCTTGCGAGCGTCTCCATCGATTTCGACGTCAGCAAGAATAATGGACTGCGTTGCGGTGTAGTCCCAGCTGTCGCCAGGGGTCGTCTGGTAATGCCAGACGTATTCGCCGGTGTCCGGTCGCAATGCAACGATAGAGGACAGAAACAAGTTGTCGCCGCCGCCCGGACTTCTCAAGTTTCGGTTCCAGACCGATCCGTTACCGACGCCGATGTACAACAAGTCAGCCTCCGGATCGTACGCCATCGAATCCCAGACGGTTCCGCCGCCACCCTGGGTCCACCATTCGCCGGTCCAGGTCTCCGCCGCTTCTGCCATGGCTGCACTTTCGAAGCCCTCAGCAGGGTTTCCGGGCACCGTGTAAAAACGCCATGCTTGTTCGCCAGTCTCTGCGTCGAACGCCGATACATAGCCTCGAACACCGAATTCGGCGCCGCCGTTGCCGATAATGACCTTGCCTTTTATGACCCTCGGCGCGCCCGTGATGGTATAGGGCTGCTCCCGGTTGATGGTGTTGACGCGCCACGCGACCTCGCCGGTTGTCCGGTCCAGAGCAACCAGGTAGCCGTCCAGCGTACCGACAAAAACCTTGTCGCCCCAGGCTGCCACGCCTCTGTTGACCACATCACAGCAGGCGTATTTCGCCCAGGTTTTTGGCACTTCCGGATCGTAATGCCAGAGCTCTTCACCGCTTCTGGCATCGAGTGCGTAGACCATGCTCCATGACGTTGTGACAAACATCGTCCCGCCAATGATGAGCGGCGTGGCTTCAATGCCACGATGAGTCGGCAAATCGAAATGCCAGTCCAGGCCGAGCCGCTCGACGTTTGCGGAATTGATGCCCGACATTGGAACAAAGCGTTGTTCCGAATAGGTACGGCCATGTGTCAGCCAGCTTTCCGTGTCGCCGCCGGCGGCCAACAATCGGCCTTCATCAATATTCTGAATGCTCACCGTGGCGTTCTTTGTGCAGCCCGACATCACGAACGCGGCGAATAACACCGTCAAGGAAAAATACTGTTGATTCAATACTGTACTCCTACTGCTTTACACAGGAATTGCATATAGTCCGATGCGCCTTTGAATGCCGTTTCCACCTTCTGCTGAAACTTAGGTCCCAGCACGTCTGCATGACTCATGTTTTTCACGGCAATAAAATCCTTTCGCTTCAGATCTTCGATCATTGGATGTTCTTTATCGTAGCCGCGTGGTGGCCTTTTTAACGTCGTGCCACCTAAGTGAAAATGCCGCGTAAATTTTTTGTCCGTTGACACGCGAAGCCACTCGCTTTGCTTGTCGGAAATTCTGGCGCGAATACCGGCCAGGGCGTCCGGATCCGGCCGCCACATTCCAGCGCCGAGAAACACCTGCTCTGGATCGATGTGAACGTAGAAGCCCGGCGAGTGAACGTCTTTCGCACGTTCATGGCGAAATTGAATGCCAATATTGGTCTTGTACGGTTCTTTTCCTTTTGAGAAACGTGCGTCGCGATAAACCCGCATCAAAGAACCGCCCATGCGCTTCGGTATCGCGGTGAAGTGCGGCGCTATTTCCTGCAACGGTTTGTACATTGACTGAATAAACGCCAATGCCACGTCAAGCACCTGCTCTTCGTAACGAGATTTATTTTCCTTGAACCATTCGCGATTGTTGTTTGCTGCCAGCTCATTCAGGAATTCAAGTGATTCAGGCGTGAATGATGCATAACGTGCGCTCACTATTCAGGACCCCTTCGCCCAGATGGGCAGGCGCTTTTGCAAGAATGCGCCAATACCCTCGATTGAATCGTCATCCAGCATGTTTGCGACCATAATCTCGGATACATAGTCGTAGGCATCATTCATATTCATTTCGAGCTGGTTATAGAAACCTTCTATACCGACTTTTACCGAATAGCTCGGCTTTGCTGCCAGTTTCGCCGCCCATTCATCAACCGCCGCATCCAGTTCGTCATCGGTCACAGTCTTGTTGATCAGGCCAAATTGCTCCGCTCGTTCGGCACTGACCGGCTCACCCAGCAGCAGCATTTCCATCGACTGTTTGCGGGACACATTGCGACTGAGCCCGACCATTGGCGTGGAGCAAAACAGACCCAGATGAACACCTGGCGTCGCGAATGTAGCCGACTCGCCGGCAATGGCGAGGTCGCAGCTCGCAACCAGCTGGCATCCGGCCGCCGTTGCAATGCCATGGACTTTTGCGATCACGGGTTTGGGACAGCGGACAATTTTTCGCATCATCAGCGAACATTGCTGCATGGTGTCGCGGTAAAACTCTGCGCCCTTGTCTTCGTCGGCGCGATGCGATGTGAGTTCTTTCAGATCGTGGCCGGAACAAAACGCGGGGCCGCTTCCCTGCAATACGATTACTTTGACTGTTTCATCGTTTGCCGCATCGTCGATCACGTTGCCTAGCTCCGACAACATGGCGCGCGACAGGCTGTTGCGTTTCGCGCCACGATTTAAGGTCAATATCAGGCACCCGTCTATACTCTCGTGCCGTTCGTGAAGTACCAATGTCGACATAACGTTTAAGCTCCTAATAACGAATGGACTCTTCAAGCTTCACCCAGCGACCGTCTTTTACAGTCATCAGGATCGACTCGTCAACACCCTTGTGATCGTCCGGTCCGAATGTCAGGTGATAGCCGAAAATGTCCTGGTAATCTTTCATTGCTTCCAACCCGCCAATCAATGCGTCCACGTTCAAATCTCGCCCCGCATTCTCTAAAGCGACCGCCAATGCGTCTGCATTTCGATAGCCCTCTATTGCTGCGTAGCCTGGCTCCCTGCCAAAAGTTTCAGTGAAGCTTTCGTACCAACGCGCGACCTCCGGACTCATTTCCTCGTCACCGTAGACAACCGCGATATGCACGAACGCATAGTATCCTTCCGCCGCGCCGCTTTCAGCCGATGCTACTGCTCTGCTATACGACGCATTTTGGCCGACGAAGGCTACGTCGTCCCAACCAATCTTCCGCGCAGCCTCAAATATCAAAATCGTGTCTTTGTAGATCGTACCCAGCATCACCGTCTTGCATCCTGAATTTCGAACTCGCAGGACAGAGGCCGTAAATTCTGTGTCAGTGGCTTTGTGCCCGGATACCGCAGCAATCTCGATACCCATTTCTGCTGCCTGATCCGTCGCCGCATCCAGAATCTCATTGCCGTAATCCGAGTCCTGATACATCACACAAATGCTCTCTGCGCCCCTTTCTTCGACAAAATATCGAACGCCGGCACGGATCTCGTCGTAATAAACGCCACGCGCTGTAAACATCAAAGGGCGGAACGGAACGACCATCTGCCGCCCGCCGGAAATCGGAAATATGTTTGGTACATTGGCGTCAAACAGAGTCTGCATGACCGCATTGTTCATTGGCGTGCCGAGGCCTAAGAACATCGCAAATATTTTGTCGCGATTGACCAGTTTGTTTACCGCCTGAATAGCTTTTGGCAACTGGTATTGCGTGTCTTCTGCGATGAATCGAATCTTGCGGCCGTGAATTCCGCCCGCTGCATTGATTTCGTCGAAACGCAGTCGTGCGCCATTGACGGCATCCAATCCGAGTAGCGCGGCCGGCCCCGACAAGTCGGCAAATGAACCAATGACAATTTCTGAATCCGACACGCCATTGACGGTTGATGCGCCTTCGTCACTTTTGCCACCGCATGAAGTCACGAGGCCAAATGCCAACGAAACAGCAAGAATTTTCCTGAACATGGTTTCCCCTCAACAGCCCCTGTTACGAGGCTTCTGTATCGAAATGCTAATTTTTGTACATGCTATCAATGAGGTCCGCATATTTCACGTTTACGACCTTTCGCTTGAGCTTCATGGTTGGTGTAAGTTCTTCATCCTCAGCGTCAAGTAACTGATCTATAAGACGATATTTCTTGATCGTCTCCACGCGCGCGAATTTTTGATTTACCTTTTCGACCTCTCGTCCGATCAAATCAATGACTTCCCGGGTATGACAAAGGCTTAAGTAGTTGGTGAACGCGACCTCTTCGTCCTGTGCAAACTTGGTGACGTTTTCCTGATCGATCATTATCAGGCAGGTCAGATAAGGCCTTTTGTCGCCAATGACAACGGCATCGGAGATAAAGGGCGAAAACTTGAGCTGATTCTCGATTTCGCTCGGCGTAATGTTCTTGCCACCGGCCGTAATGATGATGTCCTTTATTCTGTCGATCAGGTAAACGAATCCGTCTTCGTCGATGCGGCCGACGTCACCCGTGTGCAACCATCCGTCGATGATGGTTTCTGCTGTTTTCTCAGGCTTGTTCCAGTATCCGTCCATGACACTGTCGCCCTTGATCAGAATCTCGCCCTGATCGGAAATTCGTATCTGCACATCCGCGATTGGTTTTCCTACGCTGCCAATACGGCAATGTTCCGGCGTATTTGTCGTTACCAGGCCCGTGGTTTCTGTCTGGCCAAAGACCTCGTACATCGGCCGATTCAGCGCCCAGTACCAGTTGATAAGATCAGGTGCGATTGGCGCAGCACCCGTAAACAGCCGCCTGCTCTGGTTGATACCGAGCGCCTTTCGCACGTTGCGCAGCACCAGAAAATCCGCGATGCCGTTCAGCGATTTGAGTGCGATCGGCACTGCCTTGTTTTGTTTTTTGTAACTGGCAGCGCGGTGTCCTGTGGCGATTGCCCACTCGTACGCAAGCCGCCCCAGTGCCGTCGCTTCCTTCAGTTTGATCGCGACGGTGGAGTACTGCTTCTCCCAAACCCGCGGCACCGCGAAATGCAATGTTGGCGATACCTCCTGAATGTCCTGCACGGTTGTCTCGAGGCTTTCGACAAGATTCACCGTAGCCAGCGATTGCAGCGGCGAAAATGTATAGAAAATTCGACCGGCGATGTGTGCAAGAGGTAAGAACCCCAACTGTTCGTCACCGGCATGCGCATCGAGCCCTTCTTTAAGGTAGTTCAACATGACCATCATGTTTCGCTGGCTGATCATGGCGCCTTTCGGCATGCCCGTGGTGCCGGAGGTATAGGTCAGAATCATGAGGTCGCCGGGGTTTGCTGCTTCGACTTCCTCTGCCCAGACGTTTGGATGCCGAGTGAGATACGCTCGCCCCAAATCGACAAGCTGGTCCAGGCTCATGCATTGTGCGTCATCGAAACTTCTTAAACCCTCCATGTCGAATATGATTATTTTTTGCAGCGTCGGTGTTCGCTCCCGGACTTCCAGAACCTTGTCCAGCTGCTCTTCGTCTTCGACAAAGTAAAAGCGCGTGCCGCTGTCGTTGATCAGGTATTCCACCTGGTTCGACGCGTCCGTCGGGTAGACACCGTTGCTGACACCACCGGCACAAATAATGCCGAGGTCCGCAAATATCCATTCCTTGTTTATTTCCGATGCGATCGAGCAAACGTCGCCGCGACGCATACCCAGTGCTTTCAGACCGAGGCCGATCAGACGCGCCTGCTCGCCGTATTGTTCCCAGGTAACTTCATTCCAGATTCCAAAGTCTTTTTCGCGCAGTGCAACGTTACTGGCATGGGTGGTAACTCTGTTCCAGAACAAGCCTGGAATGGTGTCGAAGCCATCAACGAGGGTCAGGTCCTTTGACATCAGCGCCACGTCTTTCTTTGCTTCCACCGACGCCGGCCTCGCACGCCCTGGTCTTTCAGGCCTAAGTAAAACTCTTTGATATCCGGTGCATCGCGCAACCGTTCGGCCGTGTCTTCCATGACGATTCGACCGAGTTCCATGACATAGCCGTAGTGGCTGATATCAAGCGCCATTTTCGCGTTCTGCTCTACCAGCAACACCGTTACGCCCTGATCTTCGTTGACCCGTTTTATTATTGTCGCGATCTCTCTAACCAGCCTGGGTGAAAGCCCAAGCGACGGTTCGTCCAGCAACATGATGTCCGGGCGCAGCATCAAGGCACGCCCGATCGCGAGCATTTGCTGTTGCCCACCGGACAAATATCCCGCCGCCGCATTTCGCTTTTGCAATAGCGACGGAAAATAGTCGTAAACCGAAGCAAGGTCCGCGGCAATGTTTGCGTCCTTGCGGCTGAACGCACCGACCCTAAGATTCTCCTCGACGGAGAGAAAAGGAAAAACCTCCCGACCCTCCGGTACGTGGGCTACACCGAGACGCGCGATGACATCCGGATCCAGACCCTGTATCGGCTGACCTGCCAGCAGCACTTTTCCTTTTTGCGCGTCCATTGCACCGCTGATGGTCTTGAGTACTGTGGTCTTTCCGGCACCGTTTGCGCCAAGCAGGGCCACGATCTGGCCTTTATGAACCTCCATGCTGACACCACGAATCCCCATGATGGGTCCGTAATAGGTTTCGATATTCTTTAGTTGCAGCAATATCGACACACTAGTCTCCGAGATACGCTCTGAGAACATCGGGATGGTTCTGGATTTCGGCCGGCGACCCGATTGCAATAACGCCACCGTCTGCCATGGCCATCACCCGGTTTGATGTGCTGGTAACAAGATTCATATCGTGTTCGACCATGATAATGGTCGCACCCAGTTCTTCGTTAATATCCTCGATCCAGAACACGACGTCTTCGGTTTCTTCGGGGTTCAGCCCTGATGACGGTTCGTCGAGCAATAACAGTTTCGGCTCGATGCAAAGCGCGCGCGCGACCTCCACCATCTTGCGTACACCGTAGGGAAGATTGGCAATGACCTGGTTACGGTAACTCTGCAGGTCCAGAAGATCGATTACGTCTTCAACGGATTTGCGAAACTGCAATTCCTGTCGCGCCACCGATGGCGTAAAAAACATTTCTGACAAGAACGTCGTCTTTCTGTGTACGTGGCGACCAATCAGCAGGTTCTGCAGAACCGTTTCATGCTCGAACAGCTCGGTATTTTGAAATGTCCGTGCAATTCCACGACGCGCAACATCACAGGGAGCGATTCGCGTGATGTCGTCACCGTCGAATCGCATCGTCCCATTGCCATCGACATCGTACAGCCGGCTGATCAAATTAAAGATGGTGGTCTTGCCGGCGCCATTCGGGCCGATGATGCTGAAAACATCGCCTTGATTTACTTCAAACGACACATCCCGAACGGCGTGCACGCCCCCAAAGCTGAGATTCAGATTCTCCGCAACAAAGAAAGCGTCGCTCATCGAACACGCTCCGTTCGCAAGTAACTTTTCTGGCGTTTGTGGGTCGCTTTTCGATACAGCGGAAACTCCTCAAAGAAGTTGCGAATCTTTCGCCAGCGCCCGTATATGCCCAGCGGCTCAAAAATGAGGAATAACACAAGGATCAGGCCGAACAGGCCCGGCTCAAGGCCTGCAATTTGCGAGATGGCCGGCGGCAGCGAATCCCTCATTATCGCTATACCCTGTGGCAGGATGCCGATAAATATAGCACCAAAAATAACGCCGTGGAGCGAGCCAAGCCCGCCAACAACCACCATTAACAGCAGCTGGATTGACAGCAAGAGTGTAAAAGTGTCCGGGGTCAGAAAACCGAGTTTGTGCGCAAATAGCCCGCCCGCCAGGCCAGTAAATGCGGCAGAGATCGCAAATGCCAGGCTCTTTGTTTTGGCGAGATCAATGCCCATGCTTTGGGCCGAAATTTCCGAATCGCGAATTCCGATCATCGCGCGTCCGACCGGACTGCGAAGTATGTTGATCGCTATCAGCATGCAAGCGAACAACACAAACAGGCAAACGAAATAGAACGCGACCGGCGCCCCCAGGTCGACGCCAAACATTTGCGGACGCGACACCGCCATGCCGCGGAAGCCGCCGGTCAGGTCCTGCATGTGGCCGATGCTGTGTTCGACAATAAATGCGAACGCGAGCGTCGCGATCGCCAGGTAGATTCCGGTCATACGCATGGCGGGCAAGCCAACGATGGCACCGATCAATCCGGAGAAAACGGCCGCAATAATTAACGAGAGCGCAAATGGCACACCGTATGTAATAAGGATTGCGTGGGTATAGGCGCCAATTGCAAGAAACGCGGCATGACCGAGACTGACGAGACCGGTGTAGCCGACCAGCAGCATGAGACCGATACCAGCGATCGCGTAAACCATCACCAACGAAATTTCGCCCAGGTAAAATGTGTCGAGGGTCAAGGGTGCGGCGAGGACAGCAACTGTTAACAATCCGAACCAGAACTTCTGGCCACCGTGCTTGAAGATGCGGATATCGTACTGGTAGCGCGTCTTGAATATGAACCGCATTACACTTTTTTCCGCTGCAGGGTGGAAAAAATACCTTCAGGCCGGATAAACAACATCAACAACAGAATAAGATAAGCGCTGACATCGCCCGAACCGGGGGGTCCATAAAGGCCGGCGAATTGTTCGGCGATCCCGACAACGAGGCCGCCAATAATTGCACCCGGCAGACTGCCAAAGCCACCGACGATCGCCGCTGCGAAGGCCTTGATACCGATAAAACCCATCATTGGATCAATCAGGGATATCGGCGCGACCAGGATGCCGGCCATCGCGGCTATAGCGGCTGACATTGCCCAGACCAGGGTGAAAATTCGCTTCACCGGTATGCCCACGTAATACGCGGCCAGTTGATTCTGCGACGCCGCCTGCATCGCGATGCCGAGGCGGGTAAATCGAAAGAAAAGGTAAAGCGCGGCACACAAGAGTGCAGTCGCAACAATGACAGTGACATTTTCGTAACCGACCGTTACCTCGCCAAATCGAAAAACGCCGCCAGCCAGTGGCGAGGTGATGGATTTCGGCTCATTACCCCAGACAGCGCCAGCGAACGCCCGGAACACAAAGCCCAGGCCGATGGTAATCATCAATACTGCGAATGGCGGCTCACCAATCATTGGCCGCAGAACAAGCCGCTCCAGCAACATGCCCAGAACAGCCATTGTTGCGATGGTCGCGAGCACGCCCCAGACGAATGGCAAGCCAGCCAGGTTGATATAAGTGAAACCGGTGAATGCACCGATCATCATCATGTCGCCCTGGGCGAAATTCACCATTTCGGTTGCTTTGTAGATCAACACGAAGCCAAGCGCGATTAAGCCGTAGACGCACCCCTGCGAGATGCCACTGATCAGTAGTTGCAGTATTTCCATTCGGTCTGGCGCGTTACCTTTACTGCAATGCTGATTGACTGCCGCAGCGTTTAAGGTCTTGTTATTGGAAAGTCAGCAGTTTGTCCCGCCCTCTTGCGGGTGCGGATACAGGTCCGACTCGTCCTCCCCCTCGCGTGGCGTTAGGCACGCGAAATCTTTCTCAATCAAAATCTTCAGACTGTCACCGTCATCGAGAGATTGTGTCGCCTCGATGGAAATCTCGTCTGAATCAGCCCATTGGATGACGATTGCTTCCGGCAAGCGAACCAATAGTTCTCCATCGGCGAACCGGGCCGCCGGATCGACACAGGCCGGCGAACTCTCCAGGCAGTAAACGAGCCTGGAATCAGCCGCGAATGTGATCTTGCCACCGACGATACCGACGCTGCGAATCGTCGCCACCTCGGATTGGCTCAATCTCAATCGAATCGAATTATCGCGTATGCGCAGCTTCATGAATCACCGCTTTTGTTGGTGTGCGAACAGCCTCGATTTAACCATGAATTCAAGCGCTGCGGCACTCCCAGTAGCAGATCTTATGGCTTAGTTGCCGTTAATGACTGCAGCAGTGCCGATATATCCGGATCGGCAGGAAATCGTCGCTCTGCAGCCTGAAGTACCTCAATTGCCGCATCCAGCTGACCCAGTGAGTTCAGGGCTACCGCATAGACGTAGACGAAACGATTATTGTCCGGCTGCAATGTTGCCGCCTGCTTCAATTCGGTCAACGCTTCGTCGTGTTTCCCCGAACGGACGAGCAACAGGCCCAGCGAGTGATGCAAGGTCGGATCGTCGTTTTGGAGTTGCAGCCCGTCTCGCAATAACTCTTCCGCTTTGTTATCTCGCTGCGTACCCCGATAGAGGTCGGCCAGGTTTGCTCTCGCGGTGATTAACCTTGGCTCCCGATCCAGGGCATGAAGATAGTAACTCTCCGACTGGGCATACTCGCCTCTGTTGCGAAACAGGTTTGCAATGTTGACAAGAGACTCCGGCCGCTCCGCAATGGCCAGCTGCGCGCTGAGGTACTCGCGTTCAGCTGCAACAAAGCTTGCGGAATAAGGCGCATCCAGTGACTGTCGAACAGGCGAAATGACATCCACTGCGGCGAGCCGAACGGCGCGGACAGGATCTCCGAGCGACGGTGCCGCCAACGGCGCATGTGCTTCAACCGGCAACGCCGACAGCCCTCGAAGCGCGCCGATTCTGATAAGCGGGTCCGCATTGCGCACGCCCTCTTGAATAACGCCGGCCTCAGCACGTGATAGCGGCGCTTGCAGCAGCGTTAATGCGGTTGCACGTACGATGCCCGAAACGGAAACGTCGTTGAAGACCTTGACCAGGCCGTCATTCGCACCGACTGCGCCAATGCGCGCGTCATGAATGGCGAGTGAAAAATGCCCGGCCTCCGGCTCGCCAAACCATGCGGCTGCCGCCATGGCGGCCCATTCGATGCTTTTGTCCGAATGACATTGGTTGCACGCATTCGGTGATCCCGTCGCCGACGTCAGGTCGGGCCTGGGAATGCGAAAACTGTGGTCGCGTCGCCCATCAACCCTCATATACGTCCGCGATGTCATGTGGCAGTCGACACATTCCACTGCATCGGGCGCGTGCCGGTGGTGCGATTCGGCAGCAAACTTCGCCGGTGAATGACAGCGGCTGCAAACATTGCTGACCGCACCGGCCGTGCGCAACCTTGCAGAATGCGGATCATGGCAATCCGTGCAGGAAACACCCGCACGATACATCTTGCTTTGCAGGAACGAACCGTACACATAGACCTCTTCCGCTATCTGGCCGTCCGCGAAATACAAATGTTCATCGAGCAAGGCCACGACATGCGTATCAAGCAAGGGCTTGCCGAATTCATAATCTGCCGTCGCGATGCCGCGCCGTGCGTGACAGCGACCGCAGGCCTCGGGCTGCCTGCTAATCTGCATCATTGGCGGATTGCGTTCGGCGATACCGGTTTGTTCATTCAGTATCCAGGTCGCCCCATTTCGATCGTCAAGATCGACCAGCAGGCCATTACCGTTGTCCCAGGCTCCAGCCTTCGCGATCGTCACGTGATTGGACGCAGGTCCGTGGCACGCTTCGCAGGAGACGTTTATCTCGCTCCAATCCGTGTCGAAGCTGTCGGCTTTGAGATCGTAGTTTTTTTGAAGATTCGTGGAATGGCATTCCGCGCACATGTAATTCCAGTTCTGCTCGCGGCCGGTCCAGTGCAATGGATCGGTATGCGGTATGGCTTCATCCGGATATACATGAAACCAGCGTTCTCCCTGCACGTCCCAGGCTATCGGCAGGGTTTGCAGCCGGCCATCGTCGAACTCGATCAGGTATTGCTGTAACGGGGTGACGCCAAAAGCGTAGGCAATTTCAAATTCCTGAAGGTCGCCGCTTGCGTTATCGGTTTCAACCCAGTGGCTGCCATCGCGCATAAAAAACCGGCTGGTGACCCCGTCTTTTTCGAAGGACGTATTGGCGAAGTCACCCAGCACGGTTTGCAATGATGCGTGTTGCATCGCAAGGTCGTGATGGGAGTTCTGCCACGCCGCAGTTTCTTCTGCATGGCAGTCTACACATGCGTTTTTGCCGACATAGGCGGCAGCGGGCAGCGCTTTGCGGGCAGTATCAGGCGCTTTGTTGCTGGCCGATTCGCCACAAGCGAACAGCAGCAGGAATGCGCTCAGAAGCGCAACCCGTAATTTCAATTCAGACATGATCAGGCAGACGTTTAAGCTCCGCCCAGGGCGTGATATAGGCTAAAGGCCTATTCGGCCATCACGCTCTCTGCCTGCGGCCCTTTCTCACCCTGGGTAACTTCCATGGTGACTTTCTGGCCTTCTTTAAGGGTTTTGAAACCCTCCATTTGAATCGCAGAATGATGCACAAAAACGTCTTGTGCGCCTTCCTGCTCGATGAAACCAAAACCTTTGGAATCATTGAACCATTTTACGGTTCCACTAACTCTTTCGCCTGACATAACTACCTCTTAAAAAAATCCGCCAGTTGAAGCTGGCTTTTGTTCTGCTAGCGATGTTTGCATAGCGCCGCCATTTTACCCACAAATTGATGCGGAGGCGCGTGTTTTTGATCAGGAATCGCGGTATGCCAGCATTGATGGCTTCAATTCACTGACATTTTTACAGCCCATCAGGCGCATATCCCGCTCTATCTCGTCTCTGATCAAGGTCATTGCACGGGTGACGCCCCGACCTCCGGCGCCCGCCAGCGCATACAAATACATTCTTCCGCCTGAGCAGGCAGTTGCGCCCGCCGCCAGCGCTTTCAGAACATGGGTACCGCGGCGAATGCCACCGTCAACGATCAGCTCGATCTGGCCGCCCACCGCATCTGCAATCGCAGGCAACTGGTCGAACGGCGAACGGGATCCGTCCAGCTGTCGGCCGCCGTGATTGGAGATCATGATTGCGCTCGCGCCGATTTCAACACAGCGTTTTGCGTCATCAACCGACATAACTCCTTTTACAGCGAACGGGCCGCCCCACTCCTCAACCAGTTTTGCTGCGTCATCCCAGTCAATCGATACTTTCATCTGGTCATTGATGTAATCGACCACCGACGACGCTACGCTGGAGCCTTGAGCGGTGTAGCGGGAGACATTTGGCATGTCAAAGCCTTTTCGGAACAGGTAATTCAGTGTCCATCCCGGGTGCGTGGCAAAACTCATCAAGCTCTTTAGGGTCAATTTCGGTGGTGTTGTCATTCCGGTCAGGTAATCGCGCTCACGATTGCCAGCGACGATGGTGTCCACGGTCAGCGCCATCGCCCCGAAGTTGGCGTCCTTGCATCGCTGCATCAGGTCCGAGGTTAGCGCCGCATCGTTATGGATATAGATCTGAAACAGTTTTGGTGCATCGGTCCGCGCGCCCATTTCCTCAATACTTCGCGTACCAATGGTGGAGAGTCCAAACATCGTGCCAAGAGTTTCGGCCGCGCTCGCGAGCGCCCACTCACCATCGTGATGAAACAGTCGCTGCATCGCCGTTGGTGAAAAAAATAGCGGCATGTCCAGCGTCTGGCCGAGCACTTTGGTAGTCAGGTCGATCTTGTCTACGCCGGCCAGGACATTTGGCACCAGGTCACAGGTATCGAAAGCGGAGGTATTCCGGGCAAGCGTAATTTCGTCGTCTGATCCACCATCAATATAGTGAAAAAGCGGCGCTGGCAGCCGTTGCTTTGCCAGTTGACGAAAATCGGCAGTTCGGTAGCAATTCTTAAGACGCACGCACGCTCCTGCTATTTTTATTGCTGAAAAGGCCGCAAAGGAGCGTCATTCTACAGGCATTCCGACTGCCCTGTTCAGCTCCTGCTATTATTGCCGCCGCTTCTTGAGATGAGATTTCTGTCGATGCAGGATAATGTCACCGCCAACAACAAGACGATCGCAGTTTGGCTGCTAATCGTCTGTGCGCTGGTTTATGTCATGGTCGTGCTCGGCGGCGTTACCCGCCTGACGGGTTCTGGTCTGTCCATGGTCGACTGGAAACCGGTTACTGGCATTCTGCCTCCGATTGGCGAGCAGGAATGGCTTGAGGAGTTCGCGAAGTACCAGGAGTCGCCTGAGTTCCAGAAAGTGAATTCGCACATGGATGTGCACAGCTTCAAGAGTATTTTCTGGCTGGAATACCTGCACCGGTTGCTCGGTAGAACCATTGGATTGGTTTTTCTTTTGCCCTTTTTGTATTTTGTTTCGCGTGGCTACATTGCAGCCAAAGAGACGCCGAAGTATGCCGTTATGTTTGTTCTCGGTGGCCTGCAGGGCCTGCTCGGCTGGTATATGGTCAAGAGTGGCCTCGTGCACGACCCCCATGTCAGCCAGTATCGGCTGACCGCCCACCTGATTGCCGCTTTCGCCGTTTACAGCTACATGTTTTGGGTGGCGATGACCCTGCTTTTTCCGGGTGAGATCAAAAAACATAAGTGGTATGGAAAGTCACTGGCGCTAACCGCGCTGATTATAACCACGGTGATATCCGGCGGCTTTGTGGCCGGACTGAAAGCCGGCAAGATC
>Ga0209987_10000730_pt1 | contig 17432 bp, 14 predicted proteins | sample N074metaG_FD_182134 | JGI IMG/M metagenome (GOLD analysis project Ga0209987, IMG submission 182134) | Deep subsurface microbial communities from Kermadec Trench to uncover new lineages of life (NeLLi) - N074 metaG (SPAdes) (version 2) | ecosystem: Environmental > Aquatic > Marine > Ocean trench... | reverse complement strand
GAGATGCGCTCACGCTGCCGCTCGCATGCCGTGCGATCGAGCAAGGCATTCCGTTACTGGCGCTTTGCCGTGGATTCCAGGAGCTCAATGTCGCGCTGGGCGGAACACTGCATCAGAATGTCGCGATCGTTGAAGGCCTTAACGTGCACAGCGAGGATTCCAACGATGCGCTGGACGTGCAGTACGGTCCATCGCACACGGTCAATCTCGTGGAAGGCGGGCTGTTGCATAACTTGCTGGGTGCGCCAACTGCGATGGTCAATTCCTTGCACAAGCAAGGTGTTCGCAAGTTGGCTCCAGGCCTGAGCGTTGAGGCGATAGCAGATGACGGGCTGGTCGAAGGATTTAGAGTCGATGATGTACCTGGGTTTGCGCTTGGAGTGCAATGGCATCCGGAATGGAAGGTGACTGAGAACGAATTCTCGATGAAAATTTTCAAGGCGTTCGGTGATGCATGCCGTAAGCGTGCGGCTGGACGACAGGCCTGACAATCCATTGCCGACCCATAGCCCAAGTATTCGCTTGTACGACTTTTTTGAGGTTCACCAGCGCCGGCAAGCTCCGTTGGTGCTCGCGACTGTAGTAGAGACGCAGGGTTCGACCTACAGCAAGGCCGGTGCTCTGATGCTGATCGACGAGAATGGCATTTTTCAGGGCATGCTTTCCGGGGGCTGTCTCGAAGGCGATCTCGCGATTCGCGCCCAGGTCGTGCTCGAGTCCGGACAGTCGCAACTTGTGACCTACGATCTCGCTGCAGACAATGACGAGCTTTGGGGTCTGGGGGTTGGCTGTGATGGTCTCATGAGGGTGTTACTACAGCCGCTTGTCAGCACGCGGGCCTATGAACCCTTCGCGACCATGCTTGCGGCATTTGATGGGGAGGAGGCTGCCGTCGTGTCGACGATTGTGGAGTCAAATTTGTCCTCGGCACCTCTCGCAGCAACGTTTGTATTAATGTCCGGCGAATCGCGGGCGTTTGGTGCTGTTGAAGACATCGCCGCCGAAGTAGCGACCTCAGCAGCGAAATTTCTCGAGGGAGGGGAGCAGGCCAGCCAATCGCTTTCGAGGGACGGCGGTGAAGCGCAGGTCATGCACAGCCTGATTCGGCCCGCAGCAAAACTTCTGCTACTTGGCGGCGGACTGGATGCCGAGCCCCTGCTTCGTTATGCGAGCGACATGGGCTGGAAATGTACGGTTGTTGATCATCGGCCGGGCTATCTCGAGAAGGGTGATTTTGCCGTCGCCGACAATGTCGTTTGTTGTGCAGCCGATGAGCTGGCCTCGAACGTCGAATTGAGCGGATACGCTGCTGCAGTGGTCATGAGCCACCATCTTGTGAGCGACGGCGATTATCTGGCTCAGCTTGCCGCGACAGAGATCGCCTATATTGGTCTGTTAGGTCCCGCCGGACGGCGCGAGCGTTTGCTGTCGGATTTAGGCGCGGTTGGGAGCAAGCTTGAGGGTCGTTTGTACGGACCCGCCGGGCTGGATATTGGTGGGCGCGGCCCATCGGCAATCGCGCTGTCAATAGTCGCGCAACTCCAGGAGTTGTTTGCGCGCGACTAAGTCGTTATTGAGATTGAATATCTCCGGGTAGAAATACGCGCGCAATCATCTGCACGAGTTCTTCACGAGTATCTTCCGAATCCAGATCGATCTTGCTGGTTCCGACAAGCAATTGCGAGACTGCCAGCATGCCGCCGGCCGCAATTCGAATCATGTGATAGAGCATCGCCGGGTTACCGGCCGGTGCGACGCCGATTTCCTGCAATGTCTGAATGTGGCCCACTGTCGCGTCGAAGAACGGTTGCATATGCGCTTCGATGAGCCAGTCCAGACGTGTGTTCTGGTAGCTCGACTCCTGCATGATGAAGCGGTGAATCGCAGGTTGCTTATGCGTCTGACGGACAAAGGCGCGAATCATCGACGTGAACCGGGTCTTCGGGCAGGCGTCGCCGCTTTCGCTGAGCGCCTTTGCAAGTACTCTGGCGAAATCAGTAAACACCTGGTCGGCTGCGGCGCGCCACAGTTGATCCTTGTTCTTGAAATGGTAGGTGATCAGCGGGTGATGTACACCGGCGCGTTCCGCGATGTCGCGAGTGGAGGTCCCTTTAAAGCCGTTCTCCGAGAACGCGCTGATTGCTGCATCGAGCAATTTCTGTTGCGTTACAAGCGAGCGTTGTTGTTGTCGTCGCGCCGGTTGATCGGCGTTGGCAGCAATATTATTTGACACGCATCATCCCCCTGATTCTTTTAGCCAAGGTTAGCGGTATATTTAGAATGGGTCCAGTCGGGCTGGGTTTTCGTTACCGCAGAGCGAGTCTTTGGGCGAGAAATCTACTCGATCGCGAACATCATGCGGACTCCCGCGCGCTTCTCGATAACAATGCCATTTTCGAAAATCGGCATGAACTCCCACTTCTCCACAGCCTTGGTCGCGGCGTTGACGAAGGTCTGGCCCGGCTCGGAATTACGTATTTCAATGTCTTTGGTCGTTCCATCCTGGGCCACTGTGAACACGATATCCACCCAGCCGGACAAATTTCGGCGCTCGGCGACGCGCGGGTACCTGGGCGCAACATACCTGGTGCGCGTGAGTGAGCTGATTCCGACGGGATTATCGAATTGCGGGTTGGCCTGGGTGTTGCTGCCGCTACTCGCAGCGACCGGGACCGTGGCTGCGGCAAGCGTTGCCGCCTGTCGTTGGTCCGCCGCGGCGCGTTGTTCGGCTGCCAGACGCTCAACTTCAAGTTGTTCGGCAGCAAATCGATCGGCCTCGGCCTGTTGTCCGGCCAGGCGATCGGCTTCGAGTTTCGCGGCCGCCATACGTTCTGCTTCGACTTTTTCCGCTGCGATGCGATCAGCTTCGAGTTTTTCCGCTGCGACGCGATCGGCTTCGACTTTTTCCGCTGCGACGCGATTGGCTTCGACTTTTTCCGCTGCGACGCGATCGGCTTCGACTTTTTCCGCTGCGACGCGATCGGCTTCGACTTGCTGCGCGGCCAGTCGATCGGCTTCGAGTTTCGCGGCCGCCACACGTTCTGCTTCGATTTTTTCCATTGCGACACGATCGGCTTCGGCTTGTGCTGCGGCCACACGATCGGCCTCGGCACGGCGTGCGTTTTCGGCTGCAAGTCTTTCTGCGTCGGTTTGCACCTCAATGGCTGCGGCGAGATCGCCTTCCAGCGCCTCTAAATCGACCGTATTGGCAACGTTCAATGAGCGCGCACTGAAGAGCTCGTTGGCTGCGTCATCAAGCCTGGACTCCTGCAACGCGACTCGTGCGTTTGCAAGGAATTCGCGCAATTGCATTTGTGACAGCTGGGCCATCAGGAACGGCAACCTGGTGTTATCCGGATCCGCGCTTATGACCATGTTCAATTCTGCGGCAGCGTCGGCGCTGCGATTATCGAGAATTGCTGCCTCAGCATTTGCGAAGGCAAGGTCAATCTCTTCACGTGTCAAAACATCGGCGCTTACCGCTTCAACGTCTGTACTCGGCACTGTGTCGGGCGCCGTGCCGGAATTTGTAATAGCAGGGGGGACCTCGGTCGCAACGGGTTCAGCATTTGGAGGTGTATCGCTGGATCCACTGTATACCCATACGCCAATTGCGATCACGGCGATAATAGCAGCCGCAGCTATGCCAATAATTTTGGGATTTGCGAACGGCGAGCCGTCACTACTGTCTGTTTTTGCCGCAGGGGCTGCGCCGATGTCGACTTGCACTTTTTTTGTTGCTTTGCGCTTGCTGATTTTTTCACCAATGTTGCTGACAATGCCAGTCATTGTTTCTGCAAAACTCGTATCGTCGCCGTCAAATGCCGTTGACAACCTGTCATTTGCCAACGATGGCTTGATTTCGACAGGCTGCTCTATCGGCTTGGCCTGCAGCTTGGTATTCGTTCCGGGTTTCGGAACGGCTTTTGCCTTGGGTTTTGCTTCGGGTTTCGGTTTGGCGGCGGGTTTCAGGCGACTGGCGACCTGGGGTTTCGGCGCCGCGGGCGTCTCGCCTGCGCTCAACTTGAATGCCGACTCCGGCGCTTCAAGGTGATGTTTGACCGATGCTTCAACTGCTAGCCTTGCACGACCGGGCGAGACCGGTTTTAGCAAGAAGCGATAGACCTTGCCGCGATTGATAAGGTCCATGAGCATTTCACCATCGTCACGTCGCCCTGCGACGATGCTGACGAGGCGCGATGATTTTCCACGCAGATGCTGGGTGAGTTTTTCTACGTTGGGTCCGGCCATTGCGGCGTCCACTACTGCGACGCCAATCTTGTATTTCGCAAGCGCTTGCTCAGCCTGGGCGAGCGTATTCGCGTAGCGGATGTTGTGCATGCCGCAGGATGATTCTCTTATGGTTGCGAGAAATTCCTCGTCCTTGGTCAGCACCAGAACATCGACCGTACGGGCACCAACGGCCGCCGCTGCGGAAATTTTCTTTGGATCCAAAATCGGTATCGTGCCCGTGCCGTCGCTAATAATGGCGGAGCCGTTTTCCGATGTCTCCATGACGATGTGTTCGGTGACGGGTTCGTCGGGGTTCGCCGCCATGTCGTTCGCGGATTCAGCCAGCGCGAGCAGGCGCATTTGCTGTGTGGCGTTATCAACCAACTTGACGACGTCCTCTGCACTGACACCGCCATGCACGATCTGGAATACTTCCTTATAGCCAACCACTGCTTCGAGGTCGTCGTCGTCCCTGCTCGCGAGAAGAATGCCGATGGTGTTGGGCGAACGTTTTTTAGCTTCTCGCAGCGCCTCTATGCCGCTCATGCCGGGCAACTCCAGCGCCGAAATAATGACGTGAATCGGAGTCTCTGTCAGCGTGTTCAGAGCTTCGGTGCCGCTCGTTGCACAATGCACCGTATAGCTATCATTAAAACCGGAACTCAGGTTATCCAGCGTCCGTTGCTCGCTGTGCAGTATAAGCACCTGCGTTCTGACTTGTTCAGACGCCAAAATCGTTTCTCCGGTAGTTATGTCTAATGGCCCACGCAGTCCTTGCGTCGGCGCAGTATATAGGCACACATGCCCGGAATTGTCGGTGGACCCGACAGAGTTTTGAATCTGTGACGCGCCGCACAGTGCAAGTGCAGGGCGCGTCACATAAGGGCTCTGGGAGGGCCCTTAGCTTCGGTCGGCGACTTCCCCGGTCAATTCGCTGACGACATCGTTTAGCGAAATGACGCGTTGCTGTTTCGAGCCAAGACGTCGCATGGCAACGCTGCGCGTTTCGACTTCGCGTTGCCCGACGGCCAGTAGAACCGGCACTTTGGACACGCTATGCTCGCGGACCTTGTAGGAGATTTTCTCGTTGCGCAGATCGGTGTCGGCGCGTAGCCCGGCGGCACGCAAAGTCGTCGCAACTTCCTCGGCGAAATCATCTGCCGCGGACGTAATCGTCAGAACCTTGATTTGCACCGGGCTCAGCCACAGGGGCAGATTGCCGGCATGGTGTTCGACCAGAATGCCGATGAAGCGCTCGAGCGATCCAAAAATCGCCCGATGCAACATGACAGGTACGTGCTTGTTGCCGTCCTCACCGATGTAAGAGGCTCCGAGACGGCCTGGCATGTTGAGATCAACCTGCAAGGTTCCGCATTGCCAGTCACGGCCGATCGCATCGCGTAAAACGAATTCGAGTTTCGGTCCGTAAAAAGCACCCTCACCCGGATTGTGCGTGTATTCCAGGCCCGATTCGTCCAACGCTTTCTTGAGTGCGGCCTCCGATTGGTCCCAGACAGCGTCGTTGCCCACGCGGACTTCAGGGCGATCTGCGAATTTTATGCGTACTTCATCAAATCCGAACGTGCTGTAAATGTCGAGGATGAGCTTGCACACAGCAATCGACTCGGCGGTGATTTGTTCGGGTGTGCAGAATATGTGTGCATCGTCCTGCGTAAACGCACGTACGCGCATCATTCCGTGCAGTGCGCCCGAAGGCTCGTAGCGATGGCACTTGCCGAATTCGCTGAGTCGGTAGGGCAGGTCGCGATAACTCGTAATGCCCTGTTTGAATACTTGAATATGGCCCGGACAGTTCATCGGCTTGATGACATAGGTTCTGCCGTCAACGGTCTCGGTCGAGTACATGAGGTTGCCGAAGGTTTCCCAGTGTCCCGATGCCTCCCAGAGCGACCGGTCCATGAGCTCGGGTGTGTTGATCTCCTGATAGCCTGCCTCGAGGTTCAACTGGCGCATGTAGCCAATCAGATTTTGAAACAGTGTCCAGCCGTTGGGATGCCAGAAAACAGCGCCGGGCGCTTCTTCCTGAAAATGAAACAGGTCCATTATTTTGCCAAGACGCCGATGATCGCGCTTCTCGGCCTCTTCGAGCATGTGCAGATGCTGGCGCAACTGTTTGTCGTTCGACCATGCCGTGCCGTAGACACGCTGCAGCATTTCGTTGTTTGAGTCACCGCGCCAGTAAGCGCCCGAGACATGTGTCAGCTTGAAGGCCTTGCCGAGCTTTCCCGTAGAGGGCAGGTGCGGACCACGGCACAGGTCGATGAAGTCGCCCTGGCGGTACAGGGTAAGTGGCTCGTCAGACGGGATCGACTCAATGATCTCGGCTTTGTATTCTTCGCCGATGCCGCGGAAGAAGGCGGCAGCTTCATCTCGATCCCAGACCTCACGCTTGATGGGCTCATCGCGGTCGACGATTTCCTTCATTCGTGTTTCGATGACCTGCAGGTCTTCTTCGGTGAATGCTTCCTCGCGCGCGAAGTCGTAGTAAAAACCATTCTCGATGGCCGGCCCAATCGTTACTTGCGTCTCCGGCCACAGCTCCTTAACGGCCTCGGCCAAAACGTGTGCGGCGTCGTGACGCAGCAGCTCGATGCCGTCGTCCGAGTCACGGGTGACGATTTCCACGGCCACGTCGGCCTCGATGTCGCGACTCAGATCCCAGAGTTCGCCATTGACGCGTACAGCCACAGCTGCTTTCGCGAGTCCTTTGCCAATACTTTCGGCAATCTCGGCACCGTGGGTTGGCGTGGCGAACTCCCTGTCGGAGCCATCGGGCAAGGTAATTTTAGGCATGCTTGTTACTGTGTTTCTTAAGGAATTTTGCCAGCTGGCACGGCGCGCTATTGTACAGTAGTGAATCGCGGCTTGGCCTATTTGTTTCAGTGTCTCTACAATAGCGCCCCTTTGAGCAGCACTGCTTCCGGAATTCGAATTATCATGAGCGACACCGAAACACGCGACTTCATTCGTCAGATCATTCACGAGGATCTCGAGTCCGGCAAGCATGACGAAATCGTCACGCGGTTCCCGCCCGAGCCGAATGGCTACCTGCATATCGGCCACGTCATGTCGATTTGCCTGAATTTCGGTGTCACGGTCGAGACCTCGGGCCGCACGTTCCTGCGTTTTGACGATACAAATCCGGCCAGGGAAGACGAGGAATTCGTTAACGCGATCGAGCGCGATGTGCGCTGGCTGGGTTTCGACTGGCAGGACCGCCTGACACATGCCTCCGACTACTTCGCCCAAATATATGCGGCCGCGGAGTCGCTTATTGAGCAGGGCCTGGCCTACGTCGAAAGCCTCAGCGCTGAGGAGATGCGCGAGTATCGTGGCACGTTGACCACACCCGGGAAAAACAGTCCCTACCGCGACCGCTCGGTCGAGGAAAATATGGACCTGTTCCGGCGCATGCGCGCGGGCGAGTTCGCGGATGGTGAGCATGTATTGCGTGCAAAGATCGACATGGAGTCGCCCAACATGAACCTGCGTGACCCGGCCTTGTACCGAATTCGTCATGTGAGTCACCAGAACACGGGTGACACCTGGTGCATCTACCCGATGTACGATTTCGCGCACACGATGTCCGACGCGTTCGAAGGCATCACGCATTCCCTGTGTACGCTGGAGTTCAGGGACCATCGTCCGCTGTACAACTGGTTTCTCGAGCAGTTGCAGCCCGAGCATCTGCCGCGCCAGATCGAATTTTCGCGATTGAGTCTCGCGTTCACCATTACGAGCAAGCGCAAGCTAAAAGCACTGGTCGACGATGGCGTTGTTTCATCCTGGACTGACCCTCGCATGCCGACGATTGCGGGTATGCGGCGACGCGGCTATCCGCCGGCGGCGCTGCGCGAATTCGTGAAACGTGCGGGCGTGACGCGGAAAGACAAATTGATCGAAATGGGCATGCTGGAAAATTGCATTCGGGAGTCGCTGGGGGATTCAGTGGAACGTCGCATGGCCGTGCTTAGACCGCTCAAGGTCGTACTGATGAATTATCCTGAAGACCAGGTCGAACAGATGCAGGGCATGAATCATCCGAACAACCCGGACCGCGGTACGCGCAGTTTGCCTTTCTCACGGGAGCTGTGGATCGAACGGGATGATTTCATGGAGGACGCACCGCGCAAGTTTTTCCGCTTGAAACCCGGCGGCGATGTGCGGCTACGCTCGGCATACATCATCAACTGCGATGAGGTGATTAAGGATGATGCGGGCGAAGTCATCGAACTTCGCTGCAGTTATGACCCGGACACTCGCAGCGGCACGGGCAGCAGCGAGCGCAAAGTCAAAGGAACGATCCACTGGGTGTCGGCAGCGCATGCCGTTGATGCGGAGGTACGTCTTTACGACCGCTTGTTTACAGTCGTGAATCCCAATCTTGCGGATGACTATCGCGATGTGTTGAACGACGCATCGCTGGAGACCGTGCAGGCAAAACTCGAACCGGCACTGGCGACGCTGGATCAGGATACGACTGTGCAGTTTGAAAGACTGGGTTATTTCCGTCCGGACAGTGAGGACGACAGTGCAAACGCAAGAGTCTTCAACAGGGTCGTCACGCTCCGCGATTCGTGGGCCAAGATCGAGAAGCAGGCCATGCAGGGAATGTAGGAGCGGACCCCAGCCCGCGATTGCGGCCGCTGAGCGGCTGGTTTGCGTCCAGAAGCAGTCGCCTCACATGCTACGATTAAGACAACTTTGCAGGGCTGCTTGTGACCCCAAGCGGCCATTCGGAAGTAGACAAGCGGTCAGTCGACGTTACACGTACCCATGGCTGAAACGTCGTGCAGACCACGCACATACGGTCGGATTGAAAGCATCCAACCCCGACTTGTGGGAGATAGATCAATGAAGCTACGTTACAAAGTCGCGGGCGGTATCCTGATTTTCATGGCGGTCGCGATATCGTCACTCGCCCTTGTTCTGAGCCACAACTCTGCCTGCGGACCGGCGCCTGCAGTCGCCGATGAAACGGAGCTGATGAAAGCCATAGTTTATCGTTGCTATGGGTCACCCGATGTTCTTGAGTTTGCAGACGTCGAAAAGCCGACGCCTGCGGACGACGAGGTCTTGGTAAAGGTCGTTGCCGCTTCCGTCAATCCACTTGACTGGCACCGCATGAGAGGCTCGCCATACATCATGCGTTTAGGGTCCGGTCTGGGTGCACCCAATCGCACCAGCATGGGAGTGGACTTTGCGGGGACGATCGAGGCGGTCGGCAAAAACGTCAAGCGGTTCAAGCCGGGAGATGAAGTATTCGGCGGGAGAAGCGGAGCCTTCGCCGAGTATGTAGCCGTCCCTGAGGATCGGGCGCTGGTGCTGAAACCGGCCAACATGACGTTTGAGCAGGCGGCTTCTGTACCTATAGCGGCAATCACCGCACTTCAGGCTCTTCGCGACAAGGGAAAAATAGAGTCGGGGCAGAAAGTCTTGATTAACGGCGCGTCGGGCGGCGTGGGCACGTTTGCGGTGCAGATCGCCAAGTCATTCGGCGCGGAGGTGACCGGCGTATGCAGTACACGGAATTTGGAAATGGTTCGCTCAATCGGCGCCGATCACGTTATCGACTACAAAAAAGAGGACTACACCGAGAGCGGGAAACAATACGACCTGATCATCGACATGGTAGGTAATCACGGGCTACTGGCGAACAGGAAAGCGCTTGAACCTGACGGAATTTTGGTCTTGGTCGGAGGAGCAAAAGGTAATTGGCTCGCGCCTTTAATGGGCCCGATCAAGGCGCTTGTGTTGTCACCTTTCGTGGATCAGGAACTCGGCATGATTCTGGCGCAACTTCGCAAAGATGACCTGGCCATCTTGGGTGACCTCATACAGACCGGCAAGGTGACGCCGGTGATTGACCGACGTTACCGATTGAGTGAGGTTCCGGCGGCGATTCGGTATTCGGAAGAAGGCCACGCTCGAGGAAAAATAGTTATCGCTTTGGAATAGACGCGCGCCAGGCTATTCGTGAGAGAGCCGATCCAATTCGATGACGTTCCGATCGTATCGAATGTCCGCTATTGGCTGCGACTGCAGCAGTTCACCAGGAACCTGAACGAACGACTGGTGTTGCAGATAGCAGACGTTGAAGGCGGCACAATACGTGGAATAATTTGTGCGGCGACCGCAAGACATAAATAGCACTTAAGTTACTGTTTTATAATTGTTTTTCACCATATCGCGGATTATAATAAACAGCTCTTTTCGCCACAAGGAAGTGCCATGAAAGCTGCTGCTGAGCTCGCTCCGATCGAGGATCTCGATCGCAATATTGTCACCCTCTGTAGCCATATCAATGCGGCAACGTATGAGTTGCTGGTCCTGATCCGTGAGTTCGATGAACGTGCTGGATGGCTGAAGTGGGGCCTTAAAAACTGTGCCGAGTGGCTGGCTTGGCGCTGTGACTTCAGCATGACGACGGCGCTCGAGAAGGTGCGTGTTGCGCATGCCTTGAAGATACTGCCGGGTATATCCGGGGCGTTTGCATCCGGCGAGTTGTCGTACTCGAAAGTGCGGGCACTGACGCGAGTAGCAAGCAGACGTAACGAAGACGAGTTGCTGGTATTTGCATTGCGAGCAACGGCCGCCCACGTTGCTGAGCGATGCCGTGAACTGCGCTGTGGCCGCGAAGACTCGATCGACAGTGCCGCCGTGCCTATGCCAACCGATCTTTGCGTGTTCGTCGTGACCGACTTCGGAACATGATGACGATCACAGTGGAGCTACCGCTGGAGTCCGGAGAACTTGTTGAGAAAGCACTGGACAAGGCGCGTGATGATGAGGTGCTGGCAATGCCCGACCTCGCTGACACCTCCTGGTCACGGTGCACGTTGACCAGTCCGCGCTCGCCGGCGGCGAAGGGCGTTCTGCATTGCCCATCGAAGCGGTGAAGCGACTGTGTTGTGACGGTCATGCGGTGGTGATTACTGCAGACGACAAGGGTACGCCCTTGAGCATTGGCAGAAAGAGTCGCATCGTTCCGGTGGCCATGCAAAGAGCTTTGCGGGCCAGGGATAGTAACTGCTGTACTTTCCCTGGCTGCCATAATCGACGGTTTCTGCACAATCACCATGTCAAACACTGGTCGGACAGTGGTGAAACCAATCTCGATAACCTCATGCTGCTGTGCACCAGGCACCACACGCTGGTGCATGAAGGCGGATTTCGAATCGAGAAAGACTTTCAGGACCGCTGGACCTTCCTCAGGCCGGATGGCATAGCCGTGCCCGAGTGTGGATACAGCTGCCAGGACATGATTGATGAGGATCTTTACCCCAAGGGCACCTGGTCCGAAGTGCTCGATATTCCTCCCGCGGGAGGATTATTGAGCAAGGGGGAAAACAAAGTGTCCGAGCCACCGCCGCCTGCTTATCTTCATTAGCGCTGCCCATCCAGGCTTGGATACAACCTGATTTGAACTTCCGCCGTACCGCGGACAGCCGCCGGTTGGGTGATACGATGGCGGCAGGCTGCAGGTGACCCGAAGCCGTCATTCGTGCCTCGCTTCTTATTCGAAGAAATGGGCATTACTGTGACACCATAGTCAGAAGACGGAGGACAACACTTGGCCAGACGTATCGTAACTGGTAATTCGGGTAGCGGGAGATCACACATTGTGTCCGATGGGCCCGCGTTCGAGTTCGGTAGGCTGACTGAATTATGGGTCACCGAAAGCACTCCCTCGGACTATGGTAGCGACGATGCAGTGGCGGGACGGAAAGTGAAGCTCGAACCGCCCGAGAATGGCACGATCTTCCGATTCTTTCGAGTAGAGCCAGAAGACTCTGACAAAAGCCGCGAAGAAGTTGATCTGGAGGTAGCGACGGCATTCTCAGTCGTCGATGCGACACACTGCCGTCCTGATACCAGCCGCCATCCTCGCATGCACACGACCAGCAGTATCGACTATGTCGTGCTTTTACGTGGGGAGGTCACACTACTGCTGGATGACGATGAGGTCAGCCTCAAGCCCTTCGATGTGGTGATACAGCGTGGGACGAACCACGCCTGGATCAACAAGGGTACAGAGACAGCAGAACTCGTGGGGATTCTTGTCGACGCGACAGCGCGTTAGCGTGGACGCTGACACCCAATGAGCCAATATCGTAATGACCGCTGTTGGTCGACTGCAGAAGTTCGCATAGTCAGTTCCTGAACGACTGCTGTCAGTGGGAGCTGACGTTCATGATTTTTGTTTTTTTCCATTCCGCTCAATAATCCCTCCGCGGAGGGATGTTTGAGCGCAGTGAAAACTTTCCCCGATCACTTGCTGCCGCCTTAAATCTTGCGACTGTGGGTCGCCGCGCAAGCGCAGCTCCTTGTACGCCAGGTCCGCGGCGAGTTGCCGTTAGGTAGCCGTCAGGATAGTCAGCGGTGCGCCGCGTTCAAGACCCAGCCCCTCACTCGCATTGCCCTCTGCTTTGGCAATCTCGATCACGCCGAAGGAATTGACCAGCGCCAGGTATTCACCAGGCTTGGCACGAGCATATGTTTGCAGTATCGGAATGTCGTGGCCGCCGATGTTTGCCACAGGGTTTGCGAGCGTCTCGAGCATGGCGGCTTCGATATTACTGATCAGGTTGCCAAACGCATCGATCGTCACGATCGTGCCTGTGATCTTGTCGGCCGACAAGCTGGCGTCGTCTAGCCATCCCGGCGTCCATTCCGTCGTCGGATTGCCGATGTGCATCGGCGATATTCGACCCGATGCAAACTCCGCTGCGATCGGTGCGAAAATATCGCGGCCATGAAACGTCGCGCTCGGTTCGTGGATGCCCAACTTGCTCAAGCGCGAGAGGTCGAGGTGATACACGAGTGCGCCCTCGGCGTTGTCGAGCAGCTGCGCCAGCAAGCCGTTGTCAGGTGCCATAAAAATATGTCGGTCGTATTCGACGATCAGAATTTCGCGCTCGGTACCCACACCCGGGTCGACGATCGCCAGATGAACACTGCCTGCCGGAAAGTAGGGGTAGGCCAGGCGCACCCAGAATCCGGCTTCGGGCGGCCATTGCGCAGGAATGTCGTGTGCGAGATCGATGATCTTGGCGTCCGGAAAGCGCTGCAGGATCACGCCCTTCATCACAGCCGCAAACGGCCCCTTGTGACCAAAGTCAGTCGTTATTGTGATGACGCCGGATGCGTGCATGTCTCGCTCCCAAGGGGGATCAGTTCTAAGCTGCCAGTTTGTCCAAATGCCAGTCGGCGTTGCCGAATATCTGCCCGATCGCCGTCAATCGCTTGAAGTAATGCGCGACGTCCAGTTCCCAGGTGACGCCCATGCCGCCATGCAGTTGCACGGCTTCTTCGCCTACCTTTCTTCCGGCAATCCCGATTTGGTATTTGATAGAGCTGATCGCGCGCTTGGCTTCCGCGCCGCCCTGAGGATTAATCATAACCGCCCACATCAACAGAGACTGGCTTTGCTCGCAGTCGGTCAGCATATCGACCATGCGATGTTGCAGGGCCTGGAAACTGCCGATTGGAACGCCAAATTGCATTCGGGATTTTGAATATTCGACGGTCTTGTCTTTCAATACCTGCATGATGCCGACGGCCTCGGCGCAAACTGCGAGCGTGGCGTCGTCGATAGCGGCATCCAGCGCTGCGAAGCCCTTGCCTATTTCACCCAGCACGGCCGTAGAGTCGACGCGCAGATCGGCGATATCGATCTCAGCCGCCTGGTGTCCGTCGATCGTCGCATAGTCCGTGATTGAAACGCCGTCTGCTGCGGCGTCCACAGCGAATAGCGTAATGCCGTCCTGGTCTGTCTGCTCGCCCGATGTCCGGGCGGGAATAACTATCATCTGTGCATTGCGGCCATTGAGGACGTAGCCCTTGCTACCGTTCAATATCCAGTCATCGCCGTCCGCAACTGCAGTGGTCGCCATATTGGCGATGTCGTAGCGTGCCTGTGGTTCGAGGAAGGCCAGCGCGGTCTGCAGGTCCCCGGCAATCATCGGCTGCAGCCAGCGCTCCTTTTGTTCCGACGATGCGGCGCGTTTTAGTACGCCGCCGGCCAGTATTACATTGGCAAGATAGGGCTCTACCACCAGCCCACGCCCGAAACGTTGCATGACGACCATGATGTCTGCCGGGCCGCCGTCAAAACCACCGTCTTCCTCGCTGAACGGCACCGCGGTCCAGCCCAGGTCGGCAAAAGTCTTCCAGACAGCAGCGCTATAGCCTGTGTCGCTGTCAGCGTATTGTTGACGTGAATTAAAATCGTAGTCGTTGTCGATAAATTTTTCGATGCTGTCGGCCAGCATCAATTGAATTTCGTTGAGCGAAAAATCCATTGCGCTTATTCCTTACAGACCAAGCACGTGCTTGGCGATAATGTTTTTCTGTATTTCGTTGGAGCCACCATAAATAGACGCTTTGCGAAAATTGAAATAGGTGAGCGACGTTTTCGTTTCCGAGCCGTAACCAATGTGCTCGTCGGCGAAGTCTGCTGCATACTGTGCCCGTACGTATGGCAGGGCATAGTAGGCCGCCGCCTCCATGTGCAATGCGTCAATTTCTTGCTGAATCTCAGTGCCCTTGATCTTGAGTATCGAGGATTCCGGTCCTGGCGCTTTGCCCGATGCGATCGCTGCAAGTGTCCGTAGTTGCGTATATTCAAGCGCCTTGAGTTCAACTTCGATCGCGGCGATCTTGCGCATGAAATTGTTGTCCTCGGCGAGTGGCACAGCACCACGAATGGATTTGCTCGCCTGCTTGCGCATGTTTTTCAGTCTCACCTCAGAACGGGCGACACCCGCAATATTGGTTCGCTCGTGCTGCAACAATACCTTGCCGTAGGTCCAGCCCTTGCCTTCCTCGCCGATCAGATTGTCGATCGGAATCTTCACGTCTTCGAAGTGAATTTCATTAACTTCGTGCTCGCCATCCATGGTGATGATGGGCTTGACCGTAATACCGGGCGTTTTCATGTCTGCCAGCAGGAAACTGATGCCTTCCTGGCGCCGGGCGACGTCCCGATTGGTGCGCACGAGCAGGAAAATCCAGTCTGCGTACTGGCCCAGCGTCGTCCAGGTCTTGGTGCCATTGATAAGGTAATGGTCACCTGCAAGATCCGCGCGGGTTTTCAGCGATGCCAGATCGGAGCCGGCGCCCGGCTCCGAGTATCCCTGGCACCACCAGACGTTACTTTCCAGGATGTCGGGCAGGAAGCGTTGCTTTTGCTCGTCGCTGCCGAAGGTGTATATCACGGGCCCGACCATGTTGAGGCCGAACGGATTTATCTCCGGCGCATCGGCCTCGGCGGCTGCGGTCATGAAAATGTACTTTTGAACGGCAGACCAGCCTGTGCCGCCGTACTCGGTGGGCCAGTTCACGCCTGCCCAGCCTTGCTTGTACAGGCTCTTTTGATAGTGAATGTAGTCGTCTTTTTCTAACCGGATTCCACTGAGCTGTCGTTCGCGTATTTTGGTGGAAATCGAGTTCTTGAAAAATGCCCTGACTTCGTCGCGAAACGCGAGCTCGTCGTCGGTGAAAGTAACGTTCATCTGGGTCCTTTTCGTCGTCGGAAGCAGAACGATATCATCGGCGGCGGCCAGCGTATCGATCCGGATTCATTTATTCTGTCCGGATAGCATCATTTTCGGGCAAAATGCCACCATGACTGCACACAAGAATCCGGTCCGATCTGCGGCACCGACGCAAGACATGCTCAAGGATGCATTACATCGTCCTTTGCACGACCTCAGGATATCCCTGCTGGATCGTTGTAATTTTCGTTGCCCGTACTGCATGCCCGAGTCCGAGTTTAACTCCGACTACGAGTTCCTGACGCGCGCTAACAGGCTGACTCATGACGAGATACTGAAAATCGCGCGTGTCGCAACCGAGCTGGGCGTATCGAAACTACGATTGACGGGCGGCGAACCGCTGCTCGACAAGAACATCGCCAAGCTCATTAGCGGGCTCGCGAAGCTTCCCGGTGTCGACGACCTCGCGATGACGACCAACGCCAGCTTGCTCGCGCCGGTCGCGCAGAAGTTGGCGAGCGCGGGTCTGCACCGAATCACGGTGAGTCTCGACAGTCTTGACGATCAGGTCTTCGCACAAATGAGCGGTGGCCGCGGCAACCTGCAAAAGGTGCTGGACGGCATTGCTGCGGCGGAGCAGGCTGGTCTGTCGCCAATCAAGATTAATGTCGTGGTGCAGCGGGGCGTCAACGATCACACGGTTGTTGACCTGCTGCAGCATTTTCGTGGCACAGGTCATATCGTGCGCTTGATTGAATTCATGGACGTCGGCAATCGCAATGGCTGGCGCATGGATCAGGTTGTGCCGTCACGCGAGCTCCTGGCAACGGTTGCAGCGCGCTGGCCGCTGACGGCTGTGGACCGAAATTATCCAGGCGAAGTCGCACAGCGCTATAAATACGACGATGGAGAAGGAGAGATCGGCTTCATATCGTCCGTAACCGAGCCGTTCTGCGGCAGTTGTTCCCGCGCTCGCCTGTCGGCTGATGGTGTGCTCTATACTTGCTTGTTCGCGACGCAGGGAACGGACTTGCGTGAGCCGCTGCGAAACGGCGCGGACGACATAGAGCTGGCCGACATACTGTCGCGCATCTGGCTACAGCGCGCGGATCGTTACAGCGAATTGCGCCGTCCGGACATTGCCGAGGCGCACCCGTTGTCAAAAGTCGAGATGTACAGGATAGGTGGATAGCGTGAGCAAGCTGAGTCACATTGACGAAAACAATCGACCGACCATGGTCGACGTGAGTGCCAAGAAAGTGACGGATCGTGCGGCATGTGCGCGGACGATTGTTCACTTGCCGGAGGCTGTGTCAGCCGCGATCCAGGGCGACGAGATTCAAAGCAAGAAAGGCCCGGTGTTTGCGACTGCAATTATCGCCGGTGTCATGGCGGCCAAGAAAACCCATGAGCTGATACCATTTTGCCACCCGCTCGGGCTTGAGCAATGCGATATCGCGATCTCGGTCGACGCGAACGATGTCGTTATCCTCTGTCGTTGCAAGGTGCATCACAAGACCGGTGTCGAGATGGAGGCGCTGACGGGTGCATCCGTGGCTGCATTAACGATATACGACATGTGTAAAGCCTTGTCACACGACATTGTGATTGGCGAAACGCGGCTCATCGAGAAGACGGGCGGCAAGCAGGATTTTAAATACAGTGGCTGAGGAGCGGAAA
>Ga0209987_10000729_pt1 | contig 17435 bp, 13 predicted proteins | sample N074metaG_FD_182134 | JGI IMG/M metagenome (GOLD analysis project Ga0209987, IMG submission 182134) | Deep subsurface microbial communities from Kermadec Trench to uncover new lineages of life (NeLLi) - N074 metaG (SPAdes) (version 2) | ecosystem: Environmental > Aquatic > Marine > Ocean trench... | reverse complement strand
AGCGAAGAGGCATGCATGATCTTCACCTGCTTACCCCGGGAAAAATCAAAATAAGCCCAGTCCTCGTCGGAAGTGGCGTCTATCACCAGGCTCCGGGTGGCCAATAAATTACTGGTTTGGGGAGCGGTTCTCAGATTTTTTTCATTCTGGGTGATTTCCCCTTTATCCGGTATGTTGACACTGGAGGCCGCCAGAAAGCTATTGACCTGCTGAAATTTCAGCGGCACCCAGAAAATGCCGATGAGGAGAATGCTGACGCAAAGATTGAAGATGAACAGATTGCGCCACAGTTTTTTCTTTTTTATAATTTCCGGATTCAGGGTATGAGGGTCACGGCCTGAAAACGAATCTAATGAATCACTCATGGTTGGGTCAAGGGAGTTGAAGGATTCTGCGGAGGAATAAAATCCTTTAAAACCTTATTCACGGCATATTTGGAAAACTCTTTTTTGTTCATCCAGTAATATTTGCCGTCCAGGAGATTAGCCCATGAGGGCTTCTGCGAGCCGACAAAACGCGCGCCCCACACGGCTTGCCCCGTTTCGGTGCTGATTAAATAGGCTCCGAACTCGACCCGGGCGGAAAGGCTTTCCTGTATTTTTCCATGGCGGTCTTTATACTTGTTGGTGAACCGGGTGACCGCGCCGATCATCACGGCGTCAAATTTATCGCCGGAGTAGGGCAGGTCATAGACCGTTGCCTGAGATCCGGATTTGCCGATGGGTGACGGAGATGCGCCGGGAGTGGACGGCGTCGTCTCCATCCTCATCCGGAAATCTACCAGCATGTGGGCCGGATCGGTCACCACATAGCCGCGCACCTTCTGCAACCCAATAAAGAATTGGCTGGCGATCAGTTCTCCGGCAAATTCGTCCCGGTCGATGCCTCGAATCTTGTTTTCGAATCCCACCACCCCGATGCGCTGAATTTTTCTGAACGCCTGCGGATCAAATATCCGGCTCTGCACCTGATTGACCGGAGGAGTATTCAATAACTCCCTGTAGTATAGTGGGATTCTCTGGTCTTCGCTGAATTTCCCCAGATAATTCGGGAATGGATGAGGCTCGTTAATGCCATCGGTGACGCCCGGGTTCAGCGAGGGATACTGGCCGTCCGGTACTCCCGCCCGCGGGTGCAGAGCAAAGGCTTTCGGTTCTGACTGCGGCAATGGAAAGGCGTCGTCCACCGGGAAAGCTGAAACGGAACCCACAGAGAGCCCCATGCCGACCCCTATAATAATGTATAATAGCTTAAATTTGTGCATGAACTGAGAATCGGTCATCACGCCACCGCCAGAATCCAATGAGCCTTTATTAAATGAGATGTATGCCTTTTTTAAATATATCACATGGAAAACCGAAAACAACCGTTATTCATTGCGACTGGCAGGGCCTGCAAGCGCTCTCTTCGCTCAGCGTTCGGTCGCCCTTGCAGGTCGTTCATTCAAACCTGTAACTTTCTGAAACCTCTCTATTTGAACCTCCCACTCAAGCTATGATCTCGCCCAATCAGGTTCCGTCAGGCGCGCTACTGGGAAGCGCGTGGATTTTGTCGGGTTTGACCCTGCTTTCTGTGGGGGTGTTTCTAGTGGCGGTTTGGCCCAAATGGCGGGTCCTGCAACAGGCGCCCCGGGAAAACCGGTTCGACAGGCCGCTCCAGCGTCTGAAAAACACCCTCCAGATCGCGTTTCTGCAAACCAAAATGTTCAAGGAAAATTCGGCTGGTTGGATGCATGCCTTCATTTTCTGGGGATTTCTGGTCCTGCTGTTCCGCGCCGCTGAGTTTTTCTTCATCGGGTTCTTCCCCACCGTGGAAATCCGCTTTCCGGGATCGGTGTCCGTTGCCAATGTCTACAGCCTGATCAAGGATGGGTTCGTGGTCCTGGTCATCCTGGCTTGTCTCTACGCCCTGTACCGCCGGTTGATGACCCAACCGAAAAGGCTCAACCTTTCCGGCGAAGGCATTTTAATTCTGGTTTTGATTCTACTGATCATGGCGTCCGATATTTTTTTCGAGGGCGCCGAAGCTTCCCGCTTTCCCAAAACCGCGTCCGGTTGGGGTCCGCTGGGATGGGGCCTGGCTGCTATCGGGATGAACCGGCTCGACGCCGCACTCTTGCTGGCGTTGCATGAGGGGAGTTATTGGGTCCATGTGGTCGCCATCCTGTTCTTCATCGACATTTTACCGCGCAGTAAACATTTCCACATCATCACCTCGATTCCCAACGTGTACTTTTCCAACGTGACGGGCCGCGTCAGCCAGCCGCATCGATTGGATTTTGAAGAGGAGGGCCGCGAAACTTTCGGCGTCACCCGCATCGCGGAATTTTCATGGAAGAAAATGCTCGACCTGCACACCTGTACGGAATGCGGCCGGTGCGATGTGTTCTGCCCGGCGCTCAACAGCGGCAAACCGCTTTCGCCCAAACAATTCACCATCGACTTGCGCGATCACCTGAACCAGGAATCGCCGCGCCTGTTGTCCAGCGATGCGCAAGCGGGTGCTGACGACGCGGGCACGCTGATGGGAGGCATCATTGACGACGAAACGGTATGGTCGTGCACCACCTGCGGGGCCTGTGAAGAGGAGTGCCCGGTCATGATCGAATACGTCAACAAGATGATCGATCTGCGTCAGGGATTGGTGATGATGGAAGGCCGCTACCCGAAGGAGCTCACCGCCGCTTTCAAATCTCTGGAAACTCATAGCAACCCATGGGGGTTTCCCAGTGACCAGCGCGCCAGTTGGGCTGAGAAACTGGATGTAAAACAATGGGACAAGCATCATCCCACCGAGTACCTTTATTTTGTCGGGTGCAATGGCGCGTTCGATACCCGTGGCAAGCAGGTCGTGGAGTCGGTGGTCAAAGCCCTGCAAACCGCCGGCGTGGATTTCTCCATCCTCGGCAACCGCGAAGGCTGTACCGGCGACCCGGCGCGGCGGCTGGGCAACGAATACCTGTTCGATATGCTGGCGGTTAAAAACGCCGCGACCTTTAAAGATGAGGGAATATTGAAAATCGTCACGCACTGCCCGCATTGTTTCAATTCGCTCAAAAACGAGTACCCGGAGTTCGGCGCGCGTCTGGAAGTGATCCATCATTCGGAGTTGCTGGCACGTCTGATCCGCGAGCAAAAAATTGCCGTGGGTGAAAAATCCAATGAGACCGTGGTCTATCACGATTCCTGCTATATGGGGCGGCACAATAAACAGTACGAAGCGCCGCGCGATATTATACAAGAGACGGTGGCGGCGGAGTCGATCCGCGAAGTGGACACCAGCAGGGAGCGCGGCACCTGTTGCGGCGCGGGCGGGGCGCGGTTTCTACTGGAGGAAACCACTGGCAGTCGCATGAGCCACAACCGCGTCGACGAACTCATGCAGACCAACCCCGACATCATCGCCGTGTCCTGTCCGTTTTGCGTACTCATGCTGGAAGACGCGCTCAAGGCCAAAAACCTCGCTGGCAAGGTGAAAGTGAAAGACATCTCGGAATTGATTTCGTGAGGACCCCATAAAGATTCCATTTAGGGGAATACTTATGAAACATTCCTTGGTATTTTCTTCAACTCAAATTTCATTGCTTCTCATCCTGATCAATTTAATCGTGTTCGGGAGGGTGGTCGGGTTTGAGTTTGTCAATATCGATGACTCCGTTTACGTTTTCAACATTCACATTCAAAAGGGTTTGACACTGGAGGGGTTGCGATTGGCTTTTTCGGTGGATCAGAATTTTTCTGGGTCCTTGAACTGGATTTCGCACATGGTGGATATTGAGCTGTTCGGTTTCAATCCGGCCGGCCATCATCTATCCAGCCTTTTGCTTCATATTATCAACACCCTGTTGTTTTTTATGTTGATGGCCCGTTGGACGGAGAACCGGTGGGCCAGCGTCCTGGCGGCGGTTTTATTTGCCATTCATCCGCTCAGAGTGGAGTCGGTAGCCTGGATTGCTGACCGCAAGGATCTCCTCTGCATGTTTTTCACGCTGATCACCTTGGAGGCTTATCGCCGCTATGCGCGAACTCCCAACCGCCGCAACTATTTGGTTGTCAGCGCATTTTTTATCCTGGCGTTATTGTCAAAACCAGTGATCGTCACTTTGCCCCTCGTATTATTGCTCTTGGATTATTGGCCGCACCAACGTTTGGGAAAGGGAAATTTCGACATATTCTTCTGGATGAAAAACGCCGGGCCGATGGTTCTGGAAAAACTGCCGCTATTGATGCTCTCTGGAATATTTTCCTGGTGGGCCTATCAAGCACAGGCCCTGCACAAGGTCATGGTTTCGACTGAAGGTCTGCCTTGGGCCGTTCGCTTGGCCAATGTGCCTGTAAACTATCTGCGGTATTTGGCAAAAACTTTTTGGCCGGCCGATCTCACGGTGTTTTATCCGCTCAACTGGCAGATGGTTCCGCTGTGGCAAACAGTGGGGTCGATTATGATATTAATAGGGATCACGGTTTGGGTTTTAAAAATCTGCCGCAAGTTTCCATATCTTTTGGTGGGGTGGTTCTGGTTTCTCATCACTTTGGTCCCGGTCATTGGGGTGGTCAAGGCCGGATTTCACGAGATAGCGGATCGTTACACCTACCTCCCTCTCATCGGCCTGATTCTCATGGTTTCTTTGGGATGGTCCCAACTCGTTGCCGGATTTCCCAAGCGGTCATCTTACATCCGGTCCGCCACTGGTGGTGTCCTCTTGATTTTGGCGACGGTGACCTGGTTTCAAGTCTCGGTATGGAAAAATAGCATCACCCTGTTTCGGCACGTCGTGGAGCACACGGAGAACAATGCTCTCGCGCACAATAATCTAGGCCATGGCCTGATGATCTGGGGAGAGCTTGAGGAGGGCATCCCTCATTTTCGGCAAGCTCTTAAAATTTTTCCCGGCTACACCCTGGCGTGGCTGAATATTGGGACCGCACACAAAAGATTGAACCAGATTCCGCAAGCCATCGAGGCCTATAAAAAAGTCCTGGAACTGGAGCCCGATCACGTGGTCGTGCATTTTGAACTGGGAAAACTTTATCATCGAATGGGCGACGGCAAAAACGCCATCGGTCACACTCGAACCGCCGAGGTTTTGTTGATAAAAAACTATGGTCCGAAGTTCCTGAAAACCATCGAAGCCAGGGAGAACCTCAAAAAATATTATGATCTTTATTCCCTGGAGAAATGATGAGGAAGCATACGGAGAAAAATTTTCCCCGGACGCAGTCCTTTGTTAACATGCCTGCGCCGATGAGCGCGGGAAGGAATGGCGGATGCCGAAATTCCGAGTGAGCCGGGCGAGCCTGGTGGACGACTCAACGCAAGCGCCCTGCGCTGAGGCGGTCCCCGAAAAAACGCTGGAAAAGGATCTCCACGGTGCGGAGTTGCAAGTCCCGGTCTGGGTGATCGAAGTCAACACGCTGGACGAGCTGATCACCTTCCGCGACAAGTACGGCGAACTGAGTCTGGACTGTGACCCGTCGTTCCCGGACATCCCGGACTCCCTAGAAATTTGCGATTAACTCCCTCGCGGGAGGGGCAAATGGCCGGGCAACGGATAATGGGTCAAACTCTGCGGGCGTTCAACAATTATTGAGTATAAATAACTAAATAATGACCGAAAATAAAAAAAGTGAAAAAGGTTCTGCGGAGGCGGTGACCGCGCCGTCGCATTTCATCCGCAAGATCATCGCCGAGGATAACCGGACGGGCAAGTTCGGCAACAAGGTGCACACGCGCTTCCCGCCGGAGCCGAACGGGTTTCTCCACATCGGCCACGCCAAGTCGATCTGCCTCAACTTCGGCATTGCCCAGGAGTTCGGCGGCGTCTGCAACCTACGCTTCGACGACACCAACCCGGCTAAAGAGGAACAACAATATATCGACGCCATCCGCGAGGATGTGCGCTGGCTGGGATTCGACTGGCAGGACCGTGAATTTTTTTCCTCCGACTATTTTGAAAAACTTTACGACTGGGCGGTGCAACTGATTAAAGACGGCAAGGCCTACGTCGACGACCAGAGCGCTGATGAAATCCGCGAGAACCGCGGCACGCTCGGCGAACCGGGCAAGAACAGTCCGCACCGCAACCGCTCGGTAGCAGAAAATCTGGGTTTGTTTGCGCGCATGAAGCAGGGCGAGTTCGCCGACGGCGCGCGCGTCCTGCGGGCCAAAATCGACATGGCGGCGGGCAACCTCAACCTGCGCGACCCGGTGCTGTACCGCATCCTCAAAGCCGCGCACCCGCGCACCGGTGACACGTGGTGCATTTATCCCATGTACGACTGGGCGCACGGCCAGAGCGATGCCATCGAAGGCATCACGCACTCGCTTTGTACGCTGGAGTTCGAGGACCACCGCCCGCTCTACGACTGGTGCCTCGATGCGCTCGGCGTCTATCACCCGCAACAGAGCGAGTTCGCGCGGCTCAACCTGACCTACACGATATTGTCGAAACGCAAACTCCTGCAGTTGGTGAACGAAAAACGGGTGAGCGGCTGGAACGATCCCAGGATGCCGACGATCTCCGGCTACCGGCGGCGCGGTTACACAGCGCAGTCGATCCGCGAGTTCTGCGAGCGCATCGGCGTCGCTAAAGCCAACAGCACGGTGGACCTCAGCCTGCTGGAATTCTGCATCCGCGAAGAGTTGAACCGCACCGCGCCGCGCGTCATGGCTGTGCTCAAACCCCTCAAAGTGGTGCTCACCAATTATCCGGAGAATCAGGTCGAGGAGTTGAAAGCTGAAAACAATCCGGAGGACCCGGATGCGGGTCACCGCAAACTACCTTTTTCGCGTGAGCTTTATATTGAGCAGGACGATTTCAGAGAGGACGCGCCAAAAAAGTTTTTCCGTCTCGCGCCGGGCAAAGAGGTGCGCCTGAAACACGCGTACATCATCAAGTGCGAAGAGATGGTGAAAAACGACCAGGGCGAAGTGGTGGCACTGCACTGCACCTACGACGACCAAAGCAAAAGCGGGCAGGCCAACGCCGGGCGCAAGATCAAGGGCACCCTGCATTGGGTCTCGGCGGCGCACGCCGTCACCGCTGAGGTGCGGCTGTACGATCATTTGTTCAGCGAAATGGAACCGGACAAGATCGAGATTCCCGCCAGCCTCAACCCCGACTCGTTGACCGTGCTGACCGATTGCAAACTCGAGCCGGGTTTGAAGAACGCCAAGGCGAGCGAGCGCTTTCAGTTTTTGCGGCTGGGTTATTTCAACGTCGACGCTAAAGATTCGCGACCCGGCGCGCCGGTGTTCAACCGCACCACCACCCTGCGCGACACCTGGGCCAAAATTCAGAAGAAGGGCTAACCAGGGCCGGCCGCTCCGCGCGGGGCGAATATTGGCACCGGCGACTCGCCGGTTCCTCCCCTTGGTAAGGGGAGGATGGGAGGGGTTAATGTCAATCATCCCTAGTTTTCTGGTTTAGGCGGTTCTTCCTTTTCTTCGGTTTTGGCGGAGTCTTCTTTTTTCTGGTCGCCGATAACGGTTGTGAGCGGACAGAATTTGAACATCGGACATTTTTCACAGCCGACCGCCAGGGCGATAGGACACAAGGTCATAACACTCACCTCCTTCCAGCATGACGCTGGACCCAATAACATGACGTTATTGGGTTTAGTATTTTATATTGAGCCTGACCGGGGCAGGGGTCAAGTCCCTAATTGCATGCCAAGCACGACGCCGAACCCATTTGCTCCGGGCCTTGCCCGGCTCCCCTGCCTGAGAGGAGGAACCAGGAGAGGTGGGAGCTATTGTCACCCTGATCCAGTCGAAGGGTCACACTTTTATTGACAAAATTTTGGCTTGGGGGTAAGTTTGATCAGGTTTGAACCCTTTATTAAAGGAAAACCGAATGGGGATCTATTTTTTAGCGGCAGGAAAATCTTCTCAAAATAGGGGAAAAAGTCTAGAAAATATTTTTTCAAAAGGTTTTCAATGAGCAAAGGAATGACCATTGGTTAGTTGGGCAAAGATGGTTTAGTGGGTCGCAAGTGTCAGAGGCCTTAGAGCGAACCGGATACTCTGGGATAGAGGAGTTTCTTGGAATAAGCTCTTAACTTTTGGAAGGTCGAAATGTCTCTCCTTCCCCGAAGGGGGTTAGGAGGTTTTGGCTTTAATGTGGTTGATTGCGATTTTTAACCGGTCTACTGTTATTTTATTCCCTAAAATTTCCATTACATCGTAGATTCCTGGGCTGGCGGTTTTACCAGTCAAAGCCACACGCACGGGCTGGGCGAGTTTGCCGAGTTTGATGTCCTCTTCCTCCGTAATTTTTTTAAATAGATTTTCTAATTCAACAGGTTTTAGCTGTTCGCTCATCGGCTCCAATCTAATTATGAGCTTCTCGAACAACGGTTTCACTTCAGGAATTAAGAATTTTCTAACAGCTTTTTCATCATATTCCAAAAGAGCTTCTCCCGCAGTGACTTTTGGAGAATGACCAGTAAACCCGATATGAGTGAGAGGTACGTCAATAAAAACGCTTTTAAAATAAAATTCCGCGCCGTGGGCCATGTCGATAAGCGTCTTGGCGCGCTGGTTGAGCGCGGGGATGACGCGCGCGATGTCCGCCATCGTTCTCCCGTGTCCTTCGGGCAGAACTTTTTCCTGTCTTAAAATCGGTTCGAGGTGGGCCGCCAGTTCGAGCGGCGGCATTTTTTGAATCCATTGTTCGTTCACCCACAGCAATTTTTCCGGATTGAACACGGCTGATGAAGTGGTCACGTTTTCCAGTGTGAAATGTTCGATCATCTCTTTGATGGTGAACAGCTCCTGATCGCCGTGCGACCAGCCGAGCCGTGCCAGGTAGTTGATCAACGCGACCGGCAGATAGCCCATGTCGCGGTAGGCGAGGGTGGAGGTGGCGCCGTGGCGTTTGCTCAGCCGGGCTTTGTCGGTGCCGAGGATCATGCTGATGTGCGCGAACTTGGGACGCGGCACGCCGAGCGCGTCGTACAGCAAGGCTTGCTTCGGCGTGTTCGACAGGTGATCGTCGCCGCGGATGACGTGGCTGATGCGCATGTCACTGTCGTCCACCACGACGACAAAATTGTAGGTCGGCGTGCCGTCGCTTCGTTGCAGAATGATGTCGTCCATTTCCGCCAGGTCCCAGCGCACCTTGCCGCGCAGGAGGTCGTCCACGGTCACCGTGCCTTCATGCGCTGATTTAAAGCGCACCACCGACGGCGTGTCTTTCGGCGCGTCGGTGCGGTTCCTGCAGGTGCCGTCGTAGCGCGGGTTTTGTTTGTTGGCCTGCGCCGCCTCGCGTTTTTGTTTCAGCGTTTCCGGCGAGCAATAGCAGTGGTAGGCGTGGCCGGTGTTCAGCAGTTTTTCAATATTTTTATCATAGAGGTCCCGCCGTTCCATCTGGCGATGCGGGCCTTCGTCCCAGTCGAGCCCCAGCCAGTTCATGGACTCCATGATTTCCTCAATCGACTCCTCGGTGGAGCGGTCACGGTCGGTGTCCTCGATACGCAGGATGAATTTTCCGCCGTGGTGGCGGGCGAACAGCCAGTTGAACAATGCCGTGCGCACGCCGCCGATGTGCAGGAAGCCGGTGGGGCTGGGGGCGAAACGGACTCTCACGTCTTCGGTCATGGACACCTCGTTGCGGGAACCTCTCACCGGCCCCGTGGGATTAAAATTGCGGCCAGATTAGCAGATTCCCCAGCCGATGATCAAGTGCCTCTCTCCCACCAACAAGCCGCCCAGCACCAGGACCACATAGAGCATGCCGTCCGCGACTCCCAACGGCACAGACAGATCGATCAGAAAAATGGCAACGGCTAAAATTGCCCACGCTACCGTAAACAAGGCGGGAAACTTTCGGTACTGATTTTTTAATGGGATCATTTGAGTGTTGGTTTTTTTCGCCTTTAAAAGTGGCCGGGCAGTGTACCTGATTTTTTTTGGTTGGGCGATTAACTCCGAAACCGTTGGGCGGGCAACCTTCACTTTTAGTCTAACCTTCCATAAAATAAAGGTTTTGATTGGTTCGAGCGGTGATTAATTTAAACTGGCAAGTCTTTCAAAATGATATAATTGAGGGGTGACATGACGCTCTTTATAAACTTTTGGAAAGGGTGGCAATATGAAAATCCTGATCGCCTTTTGTTTGGGGCTGTTTTTGTTGCCGGTCTCACCGGCCAATGCTTTGGAGCAACGCGGCGCGCTGATTTTGTACAAGGAACCTCTTTATGAATTCGAGTCCGCCCGGAAAAATTTTTGTGATGGATTGTTCGACGTCAAAAATGGAGAGAACGTTGCCGACATGCGGGATTTTCGCGATTACCATTGCCAGGGCAGATACAATCTGACCCTCGAGGGCAACGCGGGCAGGACGGTGACCTTGTTTGGTAAATTTAATTATGCGCAGGATTGGGGTTACCTGATCATCGTGAAAAAGGACGACCGCAAGGTTTGGTTGATCGATCTGGAGGACCTCCCTGCGGACCAATGGGTTCAGCGTGATGGCATCGACAACACCGGCGCTTATGAAGCGTTTTATCATGAGTCGGCTCAGTTCAGCCAGAATGTTTCCTCGGTGAAGTGGGGCAAATGGTGGCAAGGCGCGACCCCTAATCCTTAAACGGCGGGTGGCTTCCCGTCCCGCGATGGCGAAATGATGGAAGTGAAGGAAGTGCTGTGCCGCTCGATCCTCACCCGGACCAGCGGTTATCTCAAGGCCGTCAGCTCACACTCACTGAATCCCTATATCGGGTGCGGGTTCGGCCGCTCCGCCTGCGGCGTGGGTTGTTATGTCCGAGCCAACCACTGGCTGACCCGGGGGCGTCCCTGGGGCGGGTTTGTCGAAGCCAAAACCAATGCCGCTGATGTCTACACCGCAACCTGCGACGCGGAACAACGCTGGGCCGAAAAGCGTGGCTTGCCCTTTTCCATCTTTTTCTCCAGCGCCACCGAACCCTGGCAACCGCTGGAAAAAAAATTCCGGATCACCCGTTCCATTCTGCAAGCCATGGAGCAGAAGCCGCCGCAGGAACTGATCCTGCAAACCCACTCCACCGGCATCCGCGATGACATGAAATTGATCGCCGGGCTGGCCTGCGCCTGCGACCTGCGCGTGCAGGTGTCGATCGAAGGCGACCGCGACCGCCTGCCGGGCCTGCCACCGCCGCCAGCGACGGTGGATGACCGAATCCAGTTGTTGCATGACCTGACCGACGCCGGCATCCTGACCGTGGCCTGCCTGTCGCCGCTGTACCCACTCAGGGATGCGGATGCGTTTTTCAAACGCCTGGCCGCGACCGGCATCCGCGCGCTGGTGATCGACCATTTCATTTTGGGCGACGGCACCCACGACGGCTCCCGCACCTTAAAAACCGGTTTGCCGTCGGCCATGGCGGAAGCGCTGGCGGAATCCACCACCTTGAACTATCGCGACCACGTTGCTGAAATCGCCCGCAAGTATCTTCCCGTCGGCATCTCGGCGGAAGGGTTTGCTGGCCATTATTCCGCCCAACATCTGTAGCCCGTGCCCGCCTCCGCTAAAATTCCAAATGAATTGAGTCAACGCATTCAGTCCGTAGATGGCCGGGGGTACAAGGCTTACAAATTCCTGGAAGAAACGGTTTGGGATTACTCCCCATTTGAATTGAAATTCGAGCACGTGCAGGGCGACCCGTTCGCGTGGCCGACCCGGCTGGCGGTGACGGTTTCCCTGAAGGACAGCGGACTGCCGCCTGACTGCCACGACACACCGCTCAAGCGGCTGGCTCTGGAAGATTTCCTCCTGCGCGCGTTTCATACCGCGGTGGGCCGGATGAATTTTAAACCGTCCGGGTCCGGCAAGAGCGGCGTCATCACCGCCCTCACCCCCGGCCAGAAAATATTGAAACGCAGTGCCGTGGCGGTGGCCGATGGCCAGGTGGAACTGATTCACTTCGTGGGTCTGCCGGCGGACGGGCGCAAGGTCCTGGGCCGGCAATGCCTGCAACTATTTGCCGAACACCTGCCGCGCATCTGGCACGAATCTTTGCTGGCGGAATCATTCAACCTGAATGACCTGAACCGGCACTGGCAGACTTTGGAAGACTATGCCGCCCTGCAGGATCATCTGCGCAGTCACCAGTGGACGGCGTTTGTGGCGGACGGTTCGATTCTGCCCCGCCGGTCCGGCATCAGCGACCAGCCGATGAAAAAGCACGCCATCGCGTTCCGCGCCCCTGAAGATTATTGCGCGACGGTCGATTTGCCGCACCGGGGGTCCGTGCGCGGCTTGGCCCTTCCCCAGGGCATCACCCTCGTGGTCGGCGGCGGGTTTCATGGCAAGAGCACTTTGCTGAAAGCCATTCAGTCTGCCGTCGACCCGCACATTCCGGGAGATGGCCGCGAAACGATCGCCACTTTAAATTCCGCCGTTAAAATTCGGGCGGAGGACGGGCGAGCGGTGCGCGAGGTCGATATCTCGGCGTTCATGGACGCGTTGCCCGGCATCGCCTCGACCCGGAATTTTTCCACCCTTTCCGCCAGCGGCTCGACGTCGCAGGCGGTCAATATCATCGAAGCTCTTGAAGCCGGGACCGAACTGTTGCTGATGGACGAGGACACCTGCGCCAGCAATTTCATGATTCGCGATTCCCGGATGCAGGCCCTGGTGCAGAGCGACCACGAGCCGATCACGCCGTTGCTCGACCGGATTCAGGAAATTTATGAAAAGTTCGGCGTCAGCAGTCTGCTGGTCATGGGCGGCAGTGGCGATTATTTCGAGCCGGCGCGGGAGGTGATCGCCATGCACGAGTTTCAGCCGCAGTGGGTGACGGCTAAAGCCAAAAGCATTGCCGCGGCGCAACCCACCGGCCGGCAACAGGAAATTCGCTTTGGGTTCCCGGCCCTTCAACCGCGGCGCATCGACCCCCGCGCGCTGTCGTTTCGGCGGAACCGCAAGGATTGCGTGATCCAAACCCGCGGGGTGGATGCCCTCATCTTCGGCACCACCGAAGTGAACACGCGCGCCATCGAGCAATTGGCGGAAGCAGGCCAGCTGGAAATGATCGGCTGGATTTTGAAACGGCTGAAAATGGAGTTGGAGGCGGGCGCGGTTTCCAATCTGGCCGGATTGAAAATAATTTTCGCTGAGATGAAGCAAACAGGATTCGGTCCGCTGGTGCCCTACAATAACGGTCTGTTGACCCTGCCCCGCCAACAGGAAGTGCTGGCTGTCCTCAACCGCATTCGCTACAGTTGAAGTTCTTTGGCCTCAGGCAACCAACTTTTCAAGAAGGGGGGGCACATTGATCGCCTCTGGAACGTTGGTGTCGTTTTAAAGTTTTCAAGTTATGCAAAGGTAGTATTCGCTGGCGTTGAAAATTTAAAATTCCGGTTTGAAATTGACCAGCGGCGGGCGGGGCGGCAGGGATGGCAGAAAAGTGTCGCCGGGCGCGAAAATTTTCAACAGTCCGGTCCGTTGTGCGGGCCAGGTGCTTTTGAACTGGTTGTCGGGCGCTGTGCCCTTGAAGACCAGCGCTCCATACTTGCTGTAATGCGGCAATTTGCGTTGCAGTCCGGCTAGACTCTCCGTCGAGCCAGCGATCACCCAGGTCGCTGAATGCTCCGGATGGTCCGCCTGCGGCACAGTAAAAACGAAACTGTGGTCTTGCCACGGAAACGATTTCTCATCGATACGGATTTCGTCGTCCTCAAAGACCACCCCATAATTTTCGAGTGCGTTTTTTAAAGTGGTGGCCATGCGATTGTTCCTGCCGAAGACCCATAAGGCACCTTCTGAGGCCGGGGTCTTGGTTGCGCTGACCGGTTCGGCTCCCAATGCGTGTGCAAACTTCGCGTAGCCGGATTGCAAGGCGTCGTCTTCCGGCAGAATGGCGCGCGCCGATTTCGCGCCGTAGGTCTGGCCGATGCTGGCGGGCACTTCGCGCCGGTCCAGTTTGCGGAATATGTCGTGGTAAGGATCGAGCAGGACGGCGCGTGGTTTTTCGGTCACGAACAAGCGCAGGGTTTGCCGGTCTTTTTGCGCCAGCGCAAGATTTTCAATGTGCGGGTTTTTTTGGCCTTCGACCCAAACGGCGACCGGCAGGGTGAGTTGGAACAGGGGGCGTCCCTGTTTTTGCAGGATGTCCAGACTAACCCGGTACTCGCCGGCGAATTCTTCGTAAACCGCGTCAGCCAGTTCCAACTGCGGCGCGCCTTTGAGTTTTATCCATTGCCGGAAAAACGGTTCCAGGCTTTTACCGGCGGCGCTTTCAAAATGAGCGCGCAGTTCGCGGAATCCGGCGCGCCGAAATCTTTGGGTAAAATAAAAATCGCCCAAGGCGTGCAGGAAGGCTTTATCACCGACCTCCAGTCTCAGCATCTGCAGGACCATGACCATTTTCCCGTAGCCGATAGCCTGCGACGCCCTGTCCGCGCGCCCTTGAAATTTTTCCAGGGGAAAATCGTTTTCAGCATTCACATAGTTGAGGGTGTTCATCAACAGCTGAAACCGGTAGCGGTCGCCTTGGCCGGCCAGCTCCGGAAACAGATGATCGGACAAATAAGAGGTGAGCCCCTCCGACCAGTTGCCGCTTTTGGGATCGACGTAAACGCTGTTGCCCCACCAGTTGTGCAGAATTTCGTGGGGGTATGAGGTTTTGAGGATGAACGGAAAGCGGATCAGGCGTGATCCGAGCAGGGTGAAGGACGGCATGCCGTAACCGGTTTGCAGGGAGTTTTCCACCATGGCGAATTTGACGAACGGGTACGCGCCCAGCAGTTTTTCGTAAAAGGCAATGTAGGAACGCGCCGCTTTTAAATAGCGGTCCGCCAGTTCCGTGTCGTCGCTCCGCAGAAAAACATAGAGGCGCACGTCTTCATGCTGGGCGGTGGTCTCGTGAAACCGGTCGGCGACCAAAAAAATTTCCTCCATGGGATCGTCGCATTGCCAGAAAGTGTGGCGCGGGCCGTTGATAGTGGTTTCGCGGATGCGTTTGCCCTGGCTCACCACTTTCCACTCCGGCGGGGTGGTCACCGCCAGTGAAAATGTCAGCAGTTCATCATCCAAATCACTCACTGGGTAAAAATAACTGGCTCGCGATAGAAATACGGCGGTGTCTTTTGACGCCTCCTCGTTGCCGGAACGCAAGGGGTCGAAGTAGAAACCATGGTAGCGGAACCGGATCTCCAGAAATTCCGGCCAGGCTTGTCCCTCAGGTTTGAAAATGGTGATGCGTTTCAGGTTTTGATCGCGCTTGGTTTCAACTTTCCAATTGCCCTGGTGCGGGATTTCGATTTCATCAATCTGATAAGAGTCGTGCAGGAGAAAAGTCAGCGACGCTTTTCCCTTGATGTTGGGGTGCAGGGTCAGAATGTCCTGGATTTTCGCCGATCGGGTTAAAGGATCGAGCGTGACTGTCAACTGATGGTGGCTGGGCCGGTTCCATTGCGAAGCCGTATGTGCCGGCCCCGTCATCAGAAAAAAATAAATGGCGATGAGGACCCACTGGCCTGCGGGGCGGGCCATGATCAACTGAGTATGGCGTCGATGCCGCGATGGCTCTGGCTCTGGATGCGCACCACGACGCGGTTGGGCAGGCAGGCGGAGATGCGGTCAGCGTACCGGATGAATCCTGATTTGATGCACAGTTTTTTATTGCAGGGCGAGCGCCGGATGCGCGCCTGACCGTCTTTCACTTCGACTTCCGTTTCGCCCAGCGGACCGGTGACGTGCACGATCTGGTTTTCGGCCAGTGCCAGCCGCGCCACTTCCTTTTGATCCACTTCGATCACCACCCAGTTTCCTTGGTCAGTGCTATAACCCACTTTTGAAAACAAGAACAGGTTGAAGGCCAGTAGCACGGCGACCAGAATTTTATCGGCCTGGGTCAATTTCAGGATCATAAAATTACCTTTAAAATTGATTTTAGAAATCACAGTATACCACTCCCGTGCCCACCGGGTCACGTCCGCCAGCAAAGAGCCGACCCGTACCCCTTCGGGGCATGAAGCTAATGAAGGGGATATCACATATACCGCTAGACTCAGAGAAATTCAATTGACCACAGATGGACATAGATAAACACGGATGGATTCAACTGTCATTCTGAGCTTGTCGAAGGGGGATTGAATCGCCAATAAAACATAGATGCTTTACTCCGTTCAGCATGACATGGTTAACGTTTTTTTAAGGGTGTCATTCTGAGCTTTAGCGAAGAATCTTGCTTCCAAGTGCAACTTGGGCCGGTTAAAGGATGTCGGCCAAATCGAGGCGGTCGCCCAGCTTATGTTGCAGTGCCGCTTTCAGTTGGTGGTGGTCGGGGTGTTCGAGGTGGGGGTCGCGGTCGATCAGGGCGAAGGCTTCCTTGCGGGTGATTTCGATGATTTTGATGTCACGGATCAAGTCGGCGGCTTTCAGATCGGGCAAGCCGGACTGGCGGGTGCCCATGAAATCGCCGGGGCCGCGGATTTTCAAATCCTCTTCGGCGATGACAAAGCCGTCATTGGACTCGACCATGGCCTGCAGGCGGGCCTGGCCGGACTCGGAAACGGGTGGATAGGCGATCAGCAGGCAGTGCGAGGCGTGGACGCCCCGCCCGACCCGTCCGCGCAGTTGATGCAGTTGCGCCAGGCCGAACCGCTCGGCGTGTTCCACCACCATGAGTGTGGCGTTGGGAATGTCGATGCCCACTTCGATCACCGTCGTGGCCACCAGAATATCGATCCCGCCTTTTTTGAAATCCGCCATCAGGGTTTGGCGTTCCTCTTTTTTGAGTCGGCCATGAATCAACTGCACTTTATGTTTTGGGAACCGGTTCTTTAAATCTTCCACGACGCTTTCGGCGGTTTTTAAGTCGAGGGTTTCCGATTCTTCGATGAGGGGGCAGACCACATACGCCTGCCGGCCCTGGTCCAAGGCCTTATTGAGGAAGTCGTAGGCGCGGTCGCGTTTCCCGGCGTCCACCCGCTCGGTACGAATCGCCTGTCGGCCCGGCGGCATTTCGTCGAGGATGGAAATGTCCATGTCGCCATAAAGGGTCATGGCCAGCGACCGGGGGATGGGGGTGGCGGTCATGACCAACAGGTGCGGAGCCTGGCCTTTTTTGCCGATGGCGTCGCGTTGCAGAACCCCAAAGCGGTGTTGTTCGTCGATCACCGCCAGGCCAAGATTTTTAAATTGCACGTTCTTTTGAATGAGAGCGTGGGTGCCCACCACCAGAGAAATATTGCCACTCGCCAGGTCTTCAATGATTTTATTTTTGTCTTTGAGGTTGGACACTAGCAGTTCCAGGCGAAGCCCCAGCGCTTCGCAGTAGGGCTGGATGTTCAGGAAATGCTGTTCCGCCAAAAGCTCGGTGGGCGCCATGAGGGCCGCCTGATAGCCGTTGTCAATGGCGGTCAACAGGGCGGTCAGGGCGACGATGGTTTTACCGCTTCCCACATCGCCGTGCAGGAGACGGTTCATGGGCCGGGGCCGTTCCAGGTTT
>Ga0209987_10000728_pt1 | contig 17437 bp, 14 predicted proteins | sample N074metaG_FD_182134 | JGI IMG/M metagenome (GOLD analysis project Ga0209987, IMG submission 182134) | Deep subsurface microbial communities from Kermadec Trench to uncover new lineages of life (NeLLi) - N074 metaG (SPAdes) (version 2) | ecosystem: Environmental > Aquatic > Marine > Ocean trench... | reverse complement strand
GACCTCGTCAAGCAGCACGACGCTGTAAGGTTTGCGTCTGACAGCCTCGGTTAGTATTCCACCTTCGCCGTAGCCGACATAACCCGGCGGGGCGCCTTTCAATGTCGAAACTGTATGCGCTTCCTGGAATTCACTCATGTTGATCGTGATGATGTTTTGTTCGCCGCCATAAAGTGTTTCAGCAATTGCCAGCGCCGCTTCCGTTTTACCCACACCGGATGGTCCTGCCAACATGAACACGCCGATCGGTTTGCCTGGATTGTCGAGATTCGCCCTCGAGGTCTGTACGCGCCTCGCGATCATCTCAAGCCCATGATCCTGGCCGATAACACGCTTGCCCAGCTCGCTCGCCAGATTGAGAATGTTCTCCGCTTCATTCTTGACCATGCGACCCACCGGTATGCCGGTCCAGTCCTGAACGACGGAGGCGACGGCCTGGTAGTCGACACTTGGCAAGATCAACGGATTTTCGCCCTGCAACTCAAGCAGTTCGTTTTGCAGCTTCTTCAGATCCTTGAGCAGTTTCTTCCGATCCGCGGCTGACAAAGCCGAATCTGCCGCTTCGCTTCCATCCTGCGAACTCTTTTCTCCGTCCGCGCCTTTTGCATCTGGCTCGTCAGTGGCTGCACTCTCTGCCGCATCCTCGATCGCGCCGCCATCGCCGCGCAAGGTCGCGCGCATTTCAAGTACGCGATCCACAAGATCTTTTTCCTTGTCCCACCTGACCTGTAACTCTTCTCGTCTTAAGGTCTCGGTCGCCAACTCCTCATTGATTTCTTTTTCCCGTTCCGAACCGTCGATACCGATCGCCGTTTCGCGTCCTATGATCTTCAGTTCCACTTCAAAGGCTTCGATCCGGCGTTGGCTGTCCTCTACTTCTGCCGGCGTGGCGTACTGGCTCACGGCGACTCTTGCACAAGCGGTATCCAGGAGGCTGACCGACTTGTCGGGCAGCTGCCGTGCTGGAATGTAGCGATTGGAGAGACGCACCGATGCATCTATCCCCTCATCAAGCACCTGCACCTTGTGGTGCTTCTCCATTGAGGGCGAGATAGCGCGCATCATCAGGATCCCTTTGTCCTCGTCAGGCTCGTCAATCTGAACGACCTGGAAGCGCCTCGACAAGGCCGGGTCTTTTTCAATGTACTTTTTATATTCTGCCCAGGTGGTCGCAGCGACAGTCCGCAGCGTTCCTCGCGCCAGCGCCGGTTTGAGAAGATTGGCTGCGTCGCCGGTACCCGCCGCTCCGCCCGCACCTATCAGCGTATGCGCCTCATCGATAAACAGAATGATGGGCGTTTCCGATGATTGAACTTCCTCAATAACCTGCTTTAGACGGTTTTCGAATTCGCCTTTCATGCTAGCACCAGCTTGTAGCAATCCAATGTCGAGCGAACGCAGCTCAACGTTTTGCAAGGGCGGCGGTACGTCACCTCGTACGATCCTCTGTGCGAACGCCTCAACCACTGCCGTCTTGCCGACACCCGCTTCACCAGTGAGAATCGGATTGTTCTGGCGCCGGCGCATGAGGATATCGACGATCTGCCTGATTTCAGAATCGCGGCCGATGATCGGGTCCATACCGCCTTCGCGCGCCTCGGCCGTCAGGTCGACAGTAAATCGCTCCAGCGCTTCTTTCTTGCCCATCGCTGCGGGCGCCATCGCTCCGCTGGCTTCGCCGGGGCTTGCACCGCCACCGATCTGGAAACCATCGTTGGCGTGCATGGAGTCTTCGGGTGATCCGCCACACACTTCATCAAATTTATCGGTGAGCATTTCAAACTTGACCTTTTCGAACTCTTTCGACACGCCAGTAAGCGCATTTCGCAGTCCGCGTGTTTGTATGATGCCGGCAATCAGATAGCCGGTCCGGACCTGCGATTCGCCGAACATCAACGTTGCAATGACCCAGCCACGCTCAACGGCTTCTTCCACCAGCGCGGACAGATCCGATATTGATGTGGAGCCACGCGGTAGCCGGTCCAGGCTATCAGTGATGTCGCTTGCAAGCCGGGACGGATCAATATTGAACTGCTTGATGATGCGGTGAAGGTCGGAGTCCTGCAGTTGCAGAATCTGGTGAATCCAGTGAACCAGTTCCACATAGGGGTTGCCACGCATCTTGCAAAATACGGTGGCGGCCTCGATTCCCTTGTAGCCGACCTGGTTCAGTTTTCCAAATAGTGCCGCACGGCTTATTTCCGCCATTTTCGAATCTCCATCAGGGCTGGTTCTTGTTGGCCGTATCGTCGGCCGAACCAGCCGTTGCTAACTGCTCGGCATTCGGTCGAATGATGACTTCATTCGCGTCTGCCTCTGTTTTTCGTTCTCCAAGCCAGCTTGTCCAGCCTAGCGCGCCTGAACGCCCAAGTTTCAACGGCGGCACATCGGAGCCGGCGAGGACGAGATTAAGGTCCCAGTCGATGCCGTAACCGACATAACCGCGCACGCTGTCTCGCAATCTCCTCAGGCCGGATTGGCCGGGCAAGAGTCGATTGAAGTCTTTGAGCCTCAAGGGACCACAAACGATTCGAAATTTGTGTTGGCAGTTCCAGACTGCACTCCCGATAACGGAATCTTTACCCAGACTGCCGCTGGAACCCAAAACACCTAACTTCAGAAAATCTTTGGAAGATAGTCGTAACCACTCGCCGACATACTCAAGAATCTGAAACGGGAAGCTGAAGAATTCCTCCAATATCGCCAACAACCCGCCCGCCGGCCTCGTTTGCAGCGCAAATCGACCGGCCATATGCAGTTTCGCTTCATCGGGCACGCTGTCCCGGTTACGAAATTCCGGAGCGGCAATGCCGAGCGCACTGCCAACATAGGAATCAAACCGGCGAGGCGTCGGTCGATCCATGCTCACTGTCGGCTGGGAGTTTGCCCAGGCCCGGTACAACAACAAAGAAAGTCGATGGTGAAAAATGTCAGCGAATCGACGAAAGGTTGCATCGTTGTCATTTCGCTCCCGATCACGAGCGTACTCTGTCAGGTGCAAAGGCAGTGGACCGTTCGGGCCGAATACCCCGAAAAAGAAATTAATCAGTCGATGCGGATGGTTTTTGTCGCCTGCCTTGAATCCCGCCAGCGCTGATGGCGCGAACGCCAACGAGGGTTCCTGGCCAATTCTTACCGGCTCATCAACGGGTCGCGCTGCCTCACCAAAAAGCGGCTTGTCGCTATGCATGCTTTCAAGACGCCGCAACGCCATAAAAAAGTCATAGCGATACGGTGACTCCTCCAATTCGCGGAGAAATTTCAGAGTATCTGAACTTGTCCTAACTTGGGTGCCCATCGCATAACCTCACCACGTTCCGTAGACTCCAGAACGGTTTTGGTGAATGAGTTAACAGAAACATATTTTGCAAAAAATTCTTTCAACACCTCGCCAAGAAGGAATATGCCGATGCCTTCAAATGCGGTTTCTTCACAGGTCAAGGTCACTTCGAGGCCGCGGCCGAACGCGATCGGTCCATCCGTCGGGAGGCGTTCGTTCACAGCGCGCGTTCGAATGTTGCGAACGCCCTCAATTTGCCGCATGGCCGCCTGATCGTGTTCATCTGCATAAAGTGCCAGCAGTGAGCGTAGCGCGTGAGCCCCCTCCCCTTCCTTACCGTCTACCAGCGACAGGTAATTCAGAGACATATGGCTGATAAGTCGCCAGGTTGTATCGCCACCCGCAAATGTAGGCTTCGGCTTTGTCGGACCAGCGACACATCGTATGGATTCAACGGGTGCTCCGCTGTCCAGGGTAAAATCTGTCTGGCCCTTACCGAGCGGCATCAGTAATGGAAGATCACGATTGGTGCACATCGTCGACATACCCAATTGACGCAAGTCAGTGCGATATGGCGCGCAATTGGGGTCGACAATCGATATGAACGTTTCGCTTCCAATGTAACTGGTTCGGGGTCCCTTCTTGCGTTGGCGCGAAGACATGCGCCGGGGCTCTTTACGTACGGTATAAAACGACGTCTCGCCAAGTGCCGTTTGATCGTGACATGCATAGAAGGGATGAAATTCCTGCTCCGGTTCAGCACTCGTACCAAAACCAACGACGTCGCTGACCGACCAAATCTCGAAGTCCATCGGTCGGGTACGGTCCGGTAAGACGTGATATTCGTGTTCGCGCCCGGACAGGTGGATACGGTCCCCGCGTTTAGGAAAGAGATTGATAATGGGACTGCAATTCAACGCGAAGCTGTCCCCGTCGATAATGTTTTCGAGTTCTGCGTCGCGTCGATTAAAGATAAATATGACCTCCAGCTCAGTACTGGTGCACTTGGCCATTGATTCTCGCAGGCCGGATAACTCTACAAATAAAAATCGATCCGGAAACGCAAAATATTCCCGAAGATATCGATATCCTTCAAAACTTCGGCGAGACGGCGGTAGCAATGATTCTTCTGATGTAAATCCTGCGCCCCGAAGTGACGAACCCGGAAGATAGTCTCGCCACGACCTTGTCTTTCCTTGCGGTCGCACCAGCACCGATGTCGTGTTGCCGAGCAATTGTTCATACAATCGATACGGAATCTGACCGGTGCCCTTCAGGAACATCATCAGGTTTTCAATCGAGACGTCACTGAAGGCCAGGCCTCCTGTCGTATGGAGTCTCAGGCGAATGCCAGCCCGAACGTTATCCAGTCGGTCCACATCAATTGTGGCCAGCGCCCCGGCTGAGTTGTAGTACTTGGCCTCGGTCACTTCAATCGGCCAAAAAGTCACGTCCTGTGAAGTGCGAAATTCGCATGCTGTCCGCTCACCCCGACCCGTGATGCTTTGAAGGCTGGTATGTCGGGGCACGACCAGGCCTTCCGCGAGCGCGCCTTCTTCAAGCACGGGCTCAAACTGAACAACGGCCATGGAGGGTAGTGGCGCCAGGTAGTCCGGATACACCAACTCAAGCAGGTTTTGCGTGAAGTCGGGAAACTCGGCGTCAATCTTCAATTGCACACGTGCTGCAAGAAACGCAAAGCTCTCCAGCAATCTCTCGACGTACGGATCCGCGACATCAGTGGAGTCCATGCCGAGTCGTCCCGCCACTTTGGGAAACTCACGGGCAAATTCTCCGCCCATTTCCCTGACGTGTTGCAGCTCCCGGTTATAGTATCGAAGTAGGCGCGGATCCATGATTCGTCTACGCGTCCGTTACAGAGACATTACCGGATTCAAGATCAACTTCGGTTTTGAGGTAAAGCGTGATTGGCGTCGGCTTGGCCCACAGCTGGCCTTCGATGTTGAATACCAGAGCACTACGACTCATTTTCTGGTCATCTTTTTCAATTGAAACGCGGACCGTGTTTGCAGAAATTCGTGGCTCGAATCTGACGATGGAGTCTCGTACGGCCTTTTCCAGTGCGGAAGTATCGGTACCCGCAATGTTCAATCCCGAGATATTGGGCATACCGAAATTGAGTACCGAGTTCGCCACCTCGGGATAGGGTTCCAGATCTTCCGTGGTTTCCAGATGACCGGTGTTCAACAGCCACGCCAGATCTCGCAGCACTGCTTCGCGAAGTTTTGACATGGACAAGACGCGGCTGTCCCTTGACTCCCCCTTACTATCCGGTGCCGTATCAGTGAGCCTGTCAAGCAAGGAGGGTTGAAGGCGCTCCTGGGATGTGAGTTCAGCCATCTGAGTCGGAGTTTCCGTCTTCGGAACCCGACGCCGCAAGCGTAATATTTCTCACTTCAAGCAGGGGATACTCGTCCTGATCCGTCACGAAAGCGCGCTGTCCAAGCCCCGCATACAAATCTTCACCTTGAAGTTGCCATTCCGTGAGTCGTGCCAGCTGAAGCTGCGGATTATTGCTGGCCTCCGACCCCGGATAACGGGTGGGTAACAAAGCCATCGCGTCACCGCCGTTTTGCCACCGAATCTGCGCCATGACCCAGACCAGATCCCTCAGGTCTTCAGGTTCCTCGATGCGGATTTCCGCAATGTGCTGAAAAGGAACCCAGAAATAGCGGCCATTGATGATCGCTTCCAGGTTCGGTCCAATGCGTGCATCAGCGTCGGCTATCCACTCAAACGAATTTCCGTTCAGGCTGCCAGACGTTGTCGGGGCTTGCTCCAGGGCGACCGCTCTCAATTCCTGACTTTTGGCAATTTCACCCGACGCTGACAACTTGAGCGCCTCCAGCAACAATGCGACCCACTGCTCGGGATCACCAAAAATCAACGGCGTTTTGTGACCAGCAAAAACTTCTACTCGCAAGGCTTCGCTGGCCACGGCATCGCGATAGACCTGCGCCATGCCCAAGTTGCCGGCATGCATTTCGCCGGCAACATTCAGCTGCGTTAGCGCCCTGTCCCACTGGCCCAGCACGCACAGCAACTGGAACAGGAATACGCGATGACGGGCTTCAGAGGGCTCGGCGCGCACTTGGGCTTGCACCGCCTCAAGCGCCTCCATTACCTCACCATCACGCAGGTGTTGCTGGGCGTCCACACTAGTACCCATTGCCAGGAAACTCAGAGAGCAGGGCTAGAAAAAGCCGTACTCAAGCGTTCTCGGCGATATTGTACTCGGCTTCAATGGCACCACCGGCCTTCGCACCCTTATTGTCCTGCGGTTGATAGGACATTTTGTAGTAAGCGAAATTTATCGTGAAATTATCGTAGACCACGTCCTGACCTGCCGAACCTGACGTTGAATAACTCGTAATGATAATGTCTTTCATTTCGATGATCAGGTAGTCCAGCGGTTCATCGCCAGCTTTACGGCAGGTCAATGTAGCGTCGTCGAAATGAGTACCAAAACAGACCGCCTTGGCTATAGCGGGTGAGGACGTATCCATACGTTTGGTGAACCCCATGTCCTGTACATCAACTTTGCCCGCTCCGCCGCCGGTTCCCGTATGCGTCGTGCCCGACTGGCTCATGCCCCAATTCCAAGTATCAACCTGAATTTCATCTTCGCGACCTTTTACAATCGATTCGCCCTTCAGGTCACCAAGTTTCAGAAATGCATCAACTGCCATTTTTATTCTCCTTATTATTCTATTTTGTTTGCTGTTATTTGCTACCAGGTATCGCCAACTACGCCGCCTTCTGTGATGGCAGTTTGGATACCAGCCTTAACGACACGGTCAAGCCCTCAAGTTGATAGTGGGGACGCAGGAAGAACTTGGATGTGTAATATCCAGGATTCCCCTCGACTTCCTCGACTACGACTTCCGCAGCTGCAAGCGGCTTTCTCGCCTTTACAGATTCTGAGGAATTGTCCGGATCTCCATCAACGTATTGCAAAATCCAGTCGTTGAGCCATCGCTCCATATCCTTTCTTTCTTTGAAAGATCCCACCTTGTCGCGAACGATGCATTTCAGGTAGTGCGCGAACCGACAACTTGCGAACAAGTATGGCAGCCGTGCCGCCAGCGCCGCATTTGCCTCTGCGTCCTTGTCATCATACGAAGCCGGCTTCTGCAATGATTGCGCACCGATAAACGCAGCGAAATCCGAATTCTTCTTGTGGATGAGCGGCATGAAGCCGTTATTCGCCAATTCAGCTTCGCGTCGATCGCTGATGGCGATTTCTGTCGGACATTTCATGTCTATGCCACCATCATCGGATGGAAAGCTGTGAACGGGAAGGCCTTCTACGGCACCACCTGATTCAACCCCGCGAATTCGCGAACACCAGCCATACTCCTTGAATGCACGATTGATGTTAACTCCCATCGCGTAGGCAGAATTCGCCCAGGTAAACCGAGTTGAATCGGCGCTATCCGTATCTTCCTCAAAATCGAATTCTTCGACAGGATCGTCTTTTGCGCCATACGGAAGTCTGGCGAGAAAACGTGGCATCGTCAGCGCGAGGAAGCGTGCATCTTCAGATTCCCGCAACGACCGCCAGGCCGCATATTCCGGAGTCGAAAATATCTTGGTCAGATCTCTCGGGTTGGTCAGTTCCTGCCACGAATCCATCTGCATTACGGTTGGGGCCGCCGCGGCAATAAACGGCGCGTGGGCGGCCGCTGCTATCTGTGACATGCCCGCCATTATCTCGACATCGGGGGCACTGTGACTGAACTCATAGTCGCCAATCAAGCAACCGTAGGGTTCTCCACCAAGCTGCCCGTATTCCTCTTCATAAATCTTCTTGAACAGCGGACTCTGATCCCAGGCGGTGCCTTTGTAACGTTTGATTGTCTTACCCAGCTCTTTCTTCGAAATGGCCATGAAACGAATCTTGAGTTGATCGTCCGTTTCAGTGTTGTTCACGAGGTGGTGAAGCCCCCGCCACGCCCCCTCAAGCTGCTGAAATTCTGCGTTGTGCAGCACAAGATTGACCTGCTCGGTAAGTTTCAGATCAATCTCGGCGATGATCGCATTGATCGAATTAACGGCATCGTCAAGAATCAAATCCTGGTCGCTCAGCACCTGCTGTGCGAGCGTTTCAACCGCTGCCTGAACCTGCGCGCCGGCACGGTCGGATTTCGGCTTGAATTCCTTTTTCAATAACTCGGAAAAATCGTCAACTCCGAGGGTCTCTTGTGCTACCGCCTCTTCTTCTTTTTTTGCGCCTGCCATTGTCCTTACTCCTCAGAAGGTTCTGCGCCGCTATCGGCGGCTTTCGAAGCCAGCGCTTGCAGCAACGAGTCATCTTGCAGCGCTTTTGTTATCAAGTCCTCGGCACCTGCTTTACCATCCATGTAGGTCACGAGATTCGCAAGCTGCGTTCGAGCTTCGAGCAATTTGTCCAGACCCGCCACTTTTCGCGCAACGGCGGCTGGCGAAAAATCGTCGAGACTTTCAAACGTGATGTCGACTTTCAGATCGCCTTCGCCGGTTAGTGTATTGGGTACTGAGAAAGCGACCCTGGGTTTCAGGGCCTTCATTCGGCTGTCAAAATTGTCAACGTCGATTTCCATCATTTTTCGATCATCGATACTCGGCATTTCGTCTTCAGGTTTGCCGGCAAGGTCCGCCAATACGCCCATGACGAACGGTATCTGCATCGTTTTCTCAGCACCGTATGTCTCGACGTCGTATTCGATCTGCACTCGGGGCGCACGATTTCGTGCGATAAATTTTTGTGCACTTTTCTTAGCCACTTGTTCTCTCCCGTTTTAAGTTTTATTCATTCAGGCGTTCGGATCCTAGTCCTCTTGGTCCACACCACTGATCAGTTCTGCTTCCGACACCCCTTGCGGTGTCAGGTCGCGAAGTATTTCCATAAAATCCTTGGATACCAGTCTTTTCGCCCGTTGCAAAAGCAGCGGCACCGGGCTGGAAGGCTCGTTTTTCCTGAAGTACTCGCAAACCTTATCCAGAACCCTGACGGCGTCTTCGCGACTGTTAACCTCGCCGGACACCGGTTTGGGTGCAGCGGCGCCAGCTTCCTCCCCGCCTTCTACCGGTTCCAAATCTACGCCGCGGCGGGCGAGCTGTTCGCGATAGATTCCGTGGATTTCGCCAAGCTCCGAGGTTAGTGCGCTCATGTCCGGGGACAATTCTATGCCAACCTTGTCGCGAGCGAATTCTTCCAAATCCTTAAGAGTATCGACGCATTGTGAGCATGCGTCGGAATTGGCCGTAAGTTCCTCCATCTCGCATTCAAGAAACGCCCCGTCTATATGGGCAGGGTCCGGAATCGCCGAATCATCGCCCTCAGCCAGGGTGATCTCGCCTTTGGCAAGCCGCATGTCCCGCATGCTAAAGCGCCCCAAAACCTTTGAAGACACCAAAATTGCCCGATCGAGACTCGCGACAAACTCTTCAGCGCTATTCAACGGCATCAGGCTGTTCATCCTGAGCGTCGGATCGTTGTCATCCTCTGCATCCAGCTCGGGATGCACATTGTCCCAATACTGCTGCAGCATCTTGTTAATGAGGTCCAGCCCCGATGCGAGACCAGGCAGACCATCCAGGTTGAGTTTCGCGTGTGCCAGGTACGTCGCAACCCGCAGGTCTTTTGAGCGCGCAAAAAGCGGCTCCGCCAGATCGGCTACTTCATTCCAGTTCGGGGGTACGGCATCATTCTTTTTGTCGCCCATCTCCTGGGCAGCCTTACCCTGCACGGCACGTTCCAGTTCCCCGAATTCAGGCTCATATTCGAGATCTTCCCCACAGGGGGTATCCTCCGAAACGGGCTCAAGTAATTTGTCGATATCGATGTCGGTCATTTCTCAGCGCAGCCCCCCTGGAACCGCCGCCAAACTTATCTTTATTCTTAGCGCGTTGTTATTTTTGTCGCGGTGATACGACCCATTTATGCACAGGTTCGACCCCAAATATGGACCAATTCAGAAGATTGTCAATAGTCTGGATCGTCACAGCAGCTGTGGAATCCAAAACAATCCGTCTATTCGGACAAACCCCAGTGTTTTCAAGGCCCCGCGTCATTGTCTTTATTAGGACGTTCGGAGCACACAACGTAGGACTAGGAAAACATAATCAGGCGAAATGGTCGAGTCCCATTTGATTCTCAACAACTGCAGTACTGACTTGCCACGGGATTTCCAGGCTCGGAAAGATATTTTGGTCTTTAATGCTCCTCGCATCTGCCGTCCCTGACGCATTTTGAGCGCTTGTAGCCCACCTCATCCGTTCGTTTGACGCTGTATTTCGCCATTTGCGCCCAGTATTTTGTTAGCTGTTTTTGTACGAGAGAGCCGGCCCTTTCAAATGCTTTGTCGGTTTGACCCACTTTGCCCGTGAATTTCGGCAGCGGCGTGTTCTTCAGAAATCTCAAATAGTCCTTTTGGTGGCGAGATTCATGAAAACCAAGACTGGTGGTTTTGTCCTCCTTGTCTTTTTTGGTCGTTCCTCGACCATATATCGACAATTGTGTTGCTTTTGCGCCAGGCCCGTACACCGTTTGGATCGTTACTGTTCCCTTGAGCTCAAATTTGCCCTGAATTTCCGTAACAATGTTTTTGCCCTTTATCGGGAAACTCATATAGGAGGGTGTATTGGAACTAACACCTCTACTGTCGACCAGGGTCTTCGCACCCGACATTGAGCTGCTGAATCCGTCTTCAAGGACTTCAACATAGACAGCTATGTCCTCTGTCTTTGACTGTCGTACCGAAACCTCTTTTCTGGAGGCGATGGTAGCCGGTGGCGGCTTTTGGTCTCCAGCGCTCGCCGCCAGGGCTATTTTGGAAGAGTCGAGAACTCCGGTAGGCGGCACATCTTCGTCGGCTTTTTCGACACCGGGGATGACAGACCCGCCCGGACCGCCACCGCCCATCGGTGCTTTCGGGTGCGCGGTATTTCCTTTCCAGCCCGAAGTCCGCGTTGTCGAAGAAGTATTGCTGGAATCGGGAACACCAAATGCTACAGCGTTCGATTCTGAACTATCGACAGGTTTAAGCGCCATTTCGAACCCCCCTGCGGTTGCCGGACTTCACGATATGACTTGTCGTCTTTGGATGCAACACTCACGGGCAGCGACGGTGGATCGTTAGAGCTTAGTGCTGTCGGTCGAGCGACTGGGCATTCATTACGCAGGATGCGCGATGCGAGCGTGAGCGGCATCAAACAGTGCAGGGGTCAGAGTGAAAACAGTGAAATACCGAACAATCGCTGCAGAATAACAGTGCAGGGGTCAGAGTGAAAACAGTGAGATACCGAACAAGCGTTGAAGAATAAGAATCAAGGACAGTCCCGTAAATACGACGAAACTTAGCCAGCCAAACCAGATCGCAAATCCAGACGGGTAGAAAATCTTGTCGTCTTTGCGGATGACTGTCAGGCAGTAATAAAGATTCAGGAAATATATGACGGGCGCCACGAAGAACGCCAGCGCTGAAGCAATCAGGACCAGGTAAACCGGGCGCGGGACACCGGCGATGATCGCCACCGAGGCCACCAGGGAAAAAATCATGCTCCCGCGATAAATATTGTATTCCGAGTACCAGGTTCGACGTTGCTCTACGCTCAATTCCTCACGACTGGTTCTCGGCAGCGAGGCAGTGCCGCGAAACAGGTTTCTGCAACAGGCACCGACGACGCGCGGCCACCCGTCGAAGTAATTGAATGCCGTCGAAAAAGTCGCAGCAAACGCGCCCATCAGGAATATCACCATCAAGCCCGGCCCAACGCTATCCGTGAAGATTCGGGCGATATCACCCATGACAGCGTTGCCGCTCACTTCGCTGGGGTAGAGCCAGACGGCCGCCAGAATCAGGAAAATGGAGGCCAGGATGAATGAAATCAGATGGCCCAGGCGAAAATCCAGGAGACCAATCCTGAACCAGCGCCGGCAATACTCCTGCGCGTGTTCTGGCAGTCTGGATGGATCAATCGTCAAGTCCTGCTTGCTGCTGGAAAACGCATCAAATTTTCGGGCCAGGCCTTCGCGCTCCAGCGACTCTCGCAATCGGCCCATACCTACTTTCTTGGCTTTGCCCCACTCCGACGCCTGCAGGGAGACATCAATACCGGTAGGCAGCAAACCGAGAAAAGAGGCGATGATCAGCCACGAACCTTCCGGCGTATTGAGCTTGAAGAAATGCACGAACTCACCGATTGGCGCCGGTTGCACGGCATACACGAAAAACGTGCAGACGATGAGAAACCCTGCGGCGATCTTTGTTGTGAGCTCAACGACTGCATAGCGACCACGCATGATGATTGCTACCGATAACACCCCCAGAATCAATCCATAGACGGCCAATTCCTTATCGTCGTCGAAACCTGGAATATCGAACCCAAGGTACATACGAAAAAAGTAAAACACGACGGCAGCCGCGGCGATAAGGCGGCCGGCTTGCCCAACCGCTGACTGTATGACTGTCGTTACCAGGACATACCAGACCGGGAGTTTCTTCCACGAGGTCGCGTACGCGTCGAGAATGCTGCGACCGGTCGCGTGCGTGAAACGAATTGCCATTTCGAAGCCGTAATACTTGAAGATATAGGCGATTGGCAGGCACCAGAGTAAGGCGAAGCCGAAACGACCTCCGGCAACCGGAGCTGTAACCAGGTGGCTGGTGCCGATGCCGGTCATCATCAACATCATGCCGGGACCGAATTTTCGCAGCAGACTGCCCGGCGTCATGGCGGGCAGCTCGATTGATTCCAGCTCTGATTCCTGGTGCTGGGTGAGCTCATTGGGCCCGTCGGGGTCGTTGGGCGCCGTGAGTTCGTTGGAAGTGGACTCGCTCATTACTGTTTTTATCTCCTAACTTTGCGAGTAGGTGCCTGCAACGCTTGCGCGTTGTTGAATCAATGCCAGTACAACGTCAATGGTCGGTGTAGGGATTGCGACCAATTGCCCCAATTCCTGAATTGCCGTGACCAGCGCGTCAATCTCCATCGGTCTGCCAAGCTCCAGGTCCTGCAACATCGATGTCTTGTGTGGCCCGACAGCCGCGCCGCCCGCCAGGCGCCTGTCTACGTTAACGCGAAATTTCGCACCAAGCTTTTCGCCGATTGCCTGCGCCTCAAGCATCATCGATCTGCAAACGGCCTCCGTGCCCGGTTCACCGGCGACCCGATCCAGCGTCGCGAGAGTGAGCGCACTGATGGGATTGAAGCAAAGATTTCCCCACAGCTTGACCCAGATATCGTCACGAATGTTATTGCGGACTCGCGAGGTGAAGCCCGCATTCTTCAAAGCCGCACACAGATTATCCGTGCGTTCGGAGGGTTCGCCGTCCGGCTCCCCCAGTACGAAGCGATCGCCCTCGATGTGGCGAATCACGCCGGGCTCCGCGATCTCTGCGGCCGGATATACAACACACCCGATCGCCCTTTCCGGACCGATTGCTTGCCAAATTCTGCCGTCCGGGTCGACACTCTCAAGCGAATGGTTTTCGAATGGGCCCGCGAGTTTGTAAAAATACCACCAGGGTATGCCGTTCACTCCAGTGACAACGGCCGTGTTGTCATCCATGAGCGATTGCATCTGTCCGACAATTCCTGGAAACGAGTGCGCTTTGACGGTGACGATGACAACGTCCTGCACCCCGGCATCTGCGGTGTCCTCAACGCAGCGCGGATGCGCAACGCGTTCTTCATCACCGATAAGAAGCTTTACCCCGTTCTTCTGCATCGCAGCCAAATGCGGCCCACGCGCGATCATTGTGACGTCTTCGCCGGCCAGTGACAGTTGGACGCCAAGCCATCCGCCAATGGCGCCAGCCCCATAAATACAGATACGCATCAGGTAAGCCCCAGTTTCTCGGCAAGGCCGATACGTTGTAGTTTACCGGTTGGGCCTTTCGGTATTTCATCGACAACAAGGACTTTGCGTGGAACCTTGAATGGCGCCAGACGTGCAGCAGCAAATTTCCGGATATCCGCTTCCTCGGCGACGAAACCATCGCGTAGCACAACCGCTGCGACGACTTCCTCACCAAGCGATTTGTGCGGCATGGCAAAAGTCACTACCTGCTGAATAGCTTCGTGGTCCATCAAGACGTCATCGACTTCGCGCGGCGATATTTTCTCGCCACCACGATTGATGATTTCCTTAAGCCTGCCCGTAATTGTCAGGTAGCCGTCCTCATCCATGACGCCCTGATCGCCGGTACGGAACCAACTATCTACGAAGCACTCACTATTCGCCTGCGGATTATTCTCGTAGCCCTTAGTGACGTTACTTCCACGAATCACGACCTCGCCGATTGTGCCCTGTGACAGGAGATCGGAAGTTGATTCGTCCATGATCGCTACCTCAGGCCCGGCAGCACAACCCACCGTGCCGGGCTTACGTTCACCTGGCGGAAGTTGATTACACGTCATTTGATGCGAGGCTTCCGTCATCGCATAAGCTTCTACGACCGGCACGCCGAAAGTCTTTTCCAGCTCAAGCAATACTTGCGGTGGCAAGGAGGATGACGAAGACCGAATAAAACGCAGCCGTGCACGATCAATGATTTCCTGATTTCGCTTCGCACGTTTGAGGATTGCCTGGTGCATCGTTGGAACCGCCGAATACCAGGTCGGTTTCGCCTGATCGAGCCAGCCGAAAAATTTCAGGGCGTCAAAGCCGGGAGCAGCAACGACGCTTGCTCCCTTGCCCAATGTCGCCAGCACGGCCGCCATCAAACCATGAATATGAAACAGCGGCATGACATTGAGCGACACATCACTCGCTTCGAGACCCAACGTGTTCTGGATGTTTCCGGCCGATGCACAAACATTCGCATGACTGAGTGGCACGATTTTCGGCCGCGAGGTTGTACCCGAGGTATGCAAGACCAGCGCGATATCATCCGGGCTGGCCAAGCCGCTTTTTACCGACGATGAAGTCGGTGGAGGGTCGCTCGCCATTAGTGTGAATGTACCGGCTGGCTGATCCTCATCTGCACACAGCTCCACCACCGCCACGTTTTGTTCACGCGCAGCAGTAACGACCGGTGAATCGGTGCCTTGTCGAACGACCACGACTTTGGCATCGAGGTCGGACAAATAGAAATTGAATTCCTCTTTTGTATAAAGCGGATTAAGGGGCGCGGTAGTCGCACAGCAAGCGATCGAAACAAATGCGGCGGCCATCTCGGGTCCATTCGGCAGCACAATGGCGACCCGGTCATTTCTGCCAACGCCAAGATTGTTCAGCGACCTTACGACTTGCTCGACCTGGGCCCTCAGATCACGATAGGTCAGCGGGGATCTTCCAATCCCGGATATCGCGACGTCGTCGTCGCTCCCGACCTGAATAAGGTCGTAAATCGTGACTTTCCCACTCAATGATCGCTCCTTCCCAGGCTCGCTGCGCCTCATTTTGACTTATCTTGACGGGCACAACCACTCGCTTGAGGATGAAAGCCGATGTGGACGTCGAAGACGAAACCAAAAGCTGTCAAAAATGACCAATATACGAAGACTTGAATGTCTCATTTCCAGCAATATTACGAGTCGATTCATGGGCGCTTCGCATCACTACATGTGTCATTCAAGTCGTCCACATATTGGACAAATGATGGGCGAAGAAACTGTCGCATCTGTTGCCAAATAGGCCGTCGGTCACAATTCGAGTATATCCTCTCAACACGAGCCTTCAGACCCTGCCACGATTCTTCATCAAGAAATCCAGCCTGATACTGAAAGAAATGATTGTCATACTGAGTCCAGCCCCATCGCGTTACATTTTCGAGAGTATGGAGATCAGCCGGGGTCAAATCGGCATTTGGTTTTTGGAAGACTCTGACTGAAGTGCCGCTTTCCTGCAGAGACATCCACATACTCTGTGCTGCTTCTGCCCGCGCCTGGTACTGCGCGGCAATTGCTATTTCCTGTGATTGCCTCAACTGAAGGCCGACGAACACCAATGACAAAACAATTGCCGAAATTCCGACAAATTCAATTAAGGTTTTCAAGTTCACGTTTTTCATTACCGGCACCCAGGGAATTGTTGGTCTGTTATTGGAACGACGTGAAAAGACGACGTCCGCTATGCGTCAAGAACGGCCGGGTTTCACGAGACTAGCTTAGTATCCGGTTTCGGAGAAAACAGATTGTGTCAATCTTATTGATGGTCAGTTCTTTTTCGCGCATGAATCTTCCCAACTTTCCACCAATTCTACAACGGAATTTCTCATTCTGATCTTGGAAAATTCGTACACAAATCTGATCTCACACTTTGAGTAGAGTTCTTGCTGAGCTCGCGCCTGCGCCTTCCATGCTTCCTCGGTCAAGAATCCGGACTGGAACTGAAAATGGTGATTGTCGAATCCTGCCCACGCCCACACGACTCCGGAAATATCTGCCGCGGTCCATTGATCCGGGATTGCGGACCGGAGCGGACGGTACGTCCAATTTGCTTCAACGCCGGTACGACTCAACGCCTGAAATTCTGCGCTTCTCGCCTGATACTGACTTGCCAAGGCGATGTCGTGTGTCTGCTTCATTTGCAAGCCGACAAATATTAGTGACGCAACTAGCGCGAAAATTCCGACTACCTGCATCCAGTCGCTCAGCTTGGCCGAATCCATTTAATTCCCCATAAGCAAAAGTTAAAAGTTTTTGGCAGTGTCCTTGGTAGTAAATGCCAGTAGCCAGACAATTCGCTATTCAATCTGTACACCAATCGCCTGTTCATCGCAGTTCAAGTCATCGAAAACAGAATCGACCTGAACTCGAAAGTCCTTTGATGTAACCACACGAAATTGGCACCAATGTCTCGTAAGACCAATAGATCCCGTTACCAACTGCTGAAACCCCAGTAGCTCGCCGGCAAACTCCGACTCATCAAACAAACCAAGTCTGTATTGATAGTGCACATTCTCAAAAGTCCGAAATGTCGCCAGAGTGTAGAAGAGATAACGCGTGCTTTCAGTAGCGTCCAATTCTTCGCCAAGCCTCGCGCGACGCAGTATGTCTGCGAGCTCTTGATCCGAGGCGACAACGTGAAAGTGATCAATCGTCATGGCGGCAATTTCGGCCCTCGTCTGCGCCCTCATCATTTCACGGTTTTGCTGCAGCTCAACAATGAGGAGAAATATGCCGATCAGCACACCCAGATTCGCG
>Ga0209987_10000727_pt1 | contig 17443 bp, 14 predicted proteins | sample N074metaG_FD_182134 | JGI IMG/M metagenome (GOLD analysis project Ga0209987, IMG submission 182134) | Deep subsurface microbial communities from Kermadec Trench to uncover new lineages of life (NeLLi) - N074 metaG (SPAdes) (version 2) | ecosystem: Environmental > Aquatic > Marine > Ocean trench... | reverse complement strand
CGGTTAGATCGCCCCCCATCGGCACGCCCTTGTCGTAGCCTGCGAAAGCCGGGTTGCGGCTGTTCATGTCCTCGTCGGTATAATCCCAGCCGCCGAAGAAACGCACGAACATACGACTGCCGGTGGTTCCGTAGACCTCCTTGCGCTCCATCGCATCGAACAGGGCCTCGCGAGTATTCTCCTCCGCCCAGACCGCGGCCAGTCCGGAAGACACCATGCCCCAACCCATGATCGTGCCCTTGTCGTTCTGCAGGAACGGATGGCCCATGCGATCAGGGTCCGGTTCCGCGCCCGAGTGCTTGCCGAAGAAGTTGTCCTCTTCGGCCGTGGCGAGGCCCGTATGGCTATCCGTCGAGCCGACGAAGCCGAACTTGTAGGGGTTCGTGCCCAACCGGGCCTCCAGTTCGAGACCCCGTTTCAACGCCTCGCGGGCGTACTCGCCGGCCAGCATGTCATCGGTCTTGACGGTCGGTACTGTGTCCAGGTTACCGATGTCCCAGGTCTCGTAGTCGGCGAACTCATCCTCAGGAGACAGGTAGGGATGCGTCTCGCCGTCACCCTTGATCTGGGTGATCTCATAGAGCGGTTCCCACCTGATACGCTGCATGACGTACTCTCGGTCCAGCGCTCGACCGTCGTACTGCGCGTCGATCGGAAACATGATGCCGTTGGCGAGGTTACCGTTGTGGGCGAGCGCGAGAATATCGCCGCCGGTCCTGTCCTCGTAATCACCGAGCCAGGTCCAGAGATCGCGCGGATTGATGCTGCCATAGGGCGGGTACGTCGTATAAGGCGGTATCTGCAAGGCTTTACTCGCGTCGTCACGATAGATGACGACGCGGTGCATGTTGTTGCCGGTGATGAGCGAGGTCCACTCGAAACCGATGAACGCCGTGAACCGGCCGGGATCGTTGTAGTCCTCGGCCGCACCGACGATTCGTTGCCAGGTCGACTTGAACGGCTCCAGGTCTGGCCAATAGGTAAGGCTTTCCGGAAAATTACCATTGGCGAACAGACCAATCATCTCGTAGGCGACGCCGGGGCCGTCGCCCGACATGATCCGGTCGTACCAGTCCTTACCCGTCGGATCGCTAAGGAGATGCGGTGCGCCCGAAAGGAGATCCGGGAAGAATCCCATGTTGTCCGAATGATCGGAGACGACGAGCCAGTCGAGCGGCCGGGACAGCTTCACGCGGATGCCGGTCGAGGAGGCAATCTCCTCGCCGCGGGCGAACCGGTAGGCGTCCTCGGGAGTAAGACGGTTACCGAAGGCCCCAGCGTCGAACGAATTACTCGTGTGCAGATGTGAGTCTCCCCACAGCGGAACGGTCGCGAAGTTTCGCCCGGCGTACGGGGAATAGCTCCTGCCGGTGTAATCGTGTGACAGAAGATCGTCCGGGTTCTGCGGTGGCGGTAGCTGCGCGGCGGCTTGTAGCGACAGCGCAGCAAGGCCCGAAGCGAGAGCCAACATCGAGATCAACCGAGGAAGACTATTTTTCATTTTTTTGTCCTTGTTTAGTGCTTCGATCCGTGGACGACGGAGCGCACACGGCTAAGATACTAACAAGCTGGCGACGGACGTGCCAGAATGCACTAAACGCGCCGATGTAACGATCAGGAGGGGATGATGTTAGGTCTGGGCACGCATTATTCTGTATATAAATCCTGGCCGGAGACGATCATGATCCCGACTTGCGCGAAGCGAATCGCGTTGCTGCTGCTCATCGGTCCTATTACGCCGTTCCTGAATATCGCCCAAGGCGATGAGCTTGCAGTCAACCATGTCGTCATCAACGATCGTCTGCATACGTCGGGGCAGCCCGAGAGTGCGCAGCTCAGCGGCCTCGCGGAACGAGGCTTCGAGATGGTCATCAATCTCGCGCCACCGACGACTCAAGGGGCCATCGCGACCGAGGGTCAGCTCGTCGCCGAGGATGGCATCGTCTATGTCAACATTCCGGTCGACTGGCGCAATCCGACTTACGCCGATTTCGCGCTCTTCAGCGGCGTGCTGAATCAGTCCGGCGATCGACAAGTGCTGATTCATTGTCAGGTCAACAAGCGTGCTTCGATGTTCACGTTCCTCTATCAGGTCGTCCACGAGCACGTACCCGTCGAGACAGCTTTCGAGTTCGTCAAGCAGGTTTGGGTGCCAGAAGATCAATGGGTCGTGTTCGGCAACATGGTGCTCGAGAGGCACCACATCGACTCTGAGATCTTGTAGCCGGCGGAGATACTGACGAGATCGACTACTCTAGCGGCTGCCTCTGCTCGCTGAGCGAGAGGCTGCGTGTCGTGGCAACCGCAAGCCATAGGAGCGCGATACCCGCTATCGCCAGCGCAGGAATCATCGCCAGCTGCACGGTCGTCCAGCCGAATGCGTACAGCAGCGCGCCGGAGCTGAAAGACGCGACTGTTACCAGGCCGAAGACCAGAAAATCGTTAAGGCCTTGGACCTTCGCCTGTTCCTCGGAAGTGTGGGTCGTGCCAAGCAGACTCGTTGCACCGATGAAACTGAAGTTCCAGCCCAGGCCAAGAGCGATGAGCGCCAGATAAAAATTCTCGAGGCCCACGCCACGGACTGCTATTACTCCGGCAACACCGAGCAGAATCAGCCCCAGAGCAATCACTCGCAGGTGACCGAAGCGCAAAATAGCTGCACCGGTGAAAAAGCTCGGCCCGAACATTGCGACGACATGCCAGCGAACCACATCGGCGGCATGCGCCGTAGAGAATCCTTGCGCGTCCATGGCCAGAGACGTCGCCGTCATAACGAGCACCATCAGCGCGTAGGACACCATCGCACAAATAACCGCAACCAAAGTCTTCGGCTGGCTGAATATCACGCCGAGCGCGCGCCCGGACGGCGCACCTCTCACGCGTCGGCGTGGCGTCGGGATATCGAGAAACCATATGCCGAGGGCGCCCACGATGTTGATCCCGACGACGGCCGCATAGGCGCCGGCAAAGGGTATCGGCGCGAAATAGTCGGACGTCGCCCGAATGAGTTCGGGAGCGATCAACGCCGCCAGCAGACCGCCCGCGAGTACCCAGGAGATGGCCTTCGGCCTGAAGGCCTCTGACGCCGTGTCGGCTGCAGCAAAGCGAAAAAAGCCATGGGTCGATTGGTAGATTCCCGTGCAGGCTGCGCCCAGCAACAGTAGTTCGAAGCGGCCGAGCAACAATGCCAGAACGCCAAGCGCACCGCCCAACGCACCAGCGAGCGCCCCGGCTAGAAAGCCGAGCCGCCGGCCGAAGCGCCCCATAAACAGCGACGCCGGCGCGGCCGTGAACATCGACACGAGTACCATCAGCGAGATGGGCAAGGTGGCCAAGGCCTTGTTCTCGGCAAGCGTGAACCCGGCCAGCCCGCCCAAAATAATATGGATAGGCAGCTGTGAGCCGAGCACGGCCTGGGCGAAAAACAACACCGCGACGTTGCGTTTCGCGCGGCGATCGCCTGCTGCGCTTGGCGGGTTAGGATTGACTGGAGTAGTCCGCGAACTGCTTGCGCAGCATGACCTTGGAAATCTTACCGGTCGCCGTATGAGGAAGTTCGTCGACGAGCACCACATCGTCGGGAATCCACCAATCAGCCACCTTGCCCTTGAACCAGGCAACCAGTTCCGCTTTATCGGGGCTGGTCCCTTCTTCCGGCACGACAATAAGCAACGGCCGCTCGGTCCATTTCTCGTGGCTGATACCGATCACGGCAGCCTCAGCAACGTCCGGGTGCGCAACCGCGAGATTCTCAAGCTCGATCGAGCTGATCCATTCGCCGCCCGACTTGATCACGTCCTTGGTTCGATCCGTGATTTGCATAAAGCCCAGTGGATCGATCGTCGCGACGTCGCCCGTTGCGAACCAGCCATCCTCATCATGCGCGCCGCTGTTGCCATCCTCGCCAAAGTAGCCGTCGCAGACCCACCAACCTTTGACCTTCAGGTTGCCGAAAGCTTCACCATCCCATGGCAATTCCTCGCCATCGTCGCCAACGATCTTCATGTCGACACCGAAAATTCCCCGCCCCTGCTTGAGCCGCACGGCGTCTTTTTCCGCCGCCGACAAGCTCTCCATGCCGCGAAGCGGTGAGTTGACCGTTCCGAGCGGACTCATCTCGGTCATTCCCCAAGCGTGGTGCGTACGCACACCGTGCTTCTGTTCGAACTCTTCCATGACGCTCGGCGGGCAGGCCGCACCACCGACCACAGTGCGTTCCAGGCTCGGCACGGTCTTTCCCGAGTCCCTGAGATACGCCAGCAGCGCGAGCCAGACCGTCGGTACGCCCAGCGCGATCGTGACTTCCTCCTGCTCGATCAACCGCTGCAGGGTCTCGCCATCGGCCATCTTCGGGCCCGGCAAGACCATTTTGGCCCCGATCATCGCACAGGCGTAAGGAGTACCCCACGCGTTGACGTGAAACATCGGTACGACCGGCAGTACCGTGTCCTGCTGCGACAGACGCATCGCATCGGGCATGCAGCTTGCGTAAGCGTGCAGCACGGTCGAACGATGACTGTACAACACACCCTTCGGGTTGCCCGTCGTCCCCGAGGTGTAGCACAACAAGTTCGCGTCGTTCTCATCCAACACCGGCCACTGGTACTCATCCGTTTCGGCCTCAAGCAGACTCTCGTAGCTTTGCAGCGCAGAGAGGCTGCTCCCCGGCAATTTATCCGCCGGCGTCAATATGACGTAAGCGTCGACCGTGGACAATTTGTCAGCCAACGCCTCGACCAACGGCAGGAATGCCACATCGAAAAACAACACGCGGTCTTCGGCATGATTGATGATGTAGACCAGTTGCTCGGCGAATAACCGGGGATTGACGGTGTGTAGCACTCTGCCGGCGCAAGCAACACCGTAATAGAGTTCGAGATGTCGATAATCATTCCATGCCAGGGATGCGACCCGCTCGCCAGGTGCGATGCCAAGCCGCGACAACGCATTGGCGAGTTGCCTGGCGCGACGGAAGACATCGTTAAATGTGCAGCGATGCAGCGGCTGATCCGCCGTGACCGATACGACCTCTGTACGCCCGTGATGCCGGTCTGCAAACCGCATGATTTCGGTAATCGTCAAGGGGGTTGTCATCATTTTGCCACGCACTACACACTCCGCAGACACCGGTACCGAAGAGAAAGCACTATACCTGGGATTGATTTTGATAATGCTTTAGCCGGCCTATTGCACCAAGTGGGCTAGACCTCTTGGGCCAGCTGCTGAATAATTACCTCCATGCGCGCCTATTCCACGCGGAACGTTGCACAGTTGCTAGGGAAATCTCAGGCACACGTGCGGTCATTCGCACGAGCCCGTTTCGTCTCACCGCTGAAGACCCCTGGCGGCCACTATCGCTTTTCGTTCCAGGACCTAGTACTGCTGCGCACTGCGAAGGGGCTGACCGAGGCTAACTTGGGCTGTCGACGCATGTGGCGGACACTGCGGGCACTGCGCAAGCAGCTCCCATCCGACCGGCCGCTGAGCTCGGTGCGTGTGCTCGTCGAGCGCGACAGCGTTTTGATCCAGGAACAGAACACCACCTGGGAACTCGAGTCCGGACAAACCGTTATGGACTTCGCCGCGACTGAGCTCGAAGAAAAGATCGCACCGTTGCGCGATGCCTCCGCCGCTCGAGCCAAGACCCAAGTCAACAGCGGTGGCGAGTGGTTCGATCTCGGACTGGAGTTCGATCGACTCGGAGCGCGCGAAGACGCCTGTGCCGCTTACCGGGAAGCGCTGAGCGTGGACGCCGACCACGTCAACGCGAAAATCAACCTCGGGCGCTTGTTGCACAACGATAGGGTCTACCGGCAGGCCGAAGAACTCTATCGAGAGGCCCTGCGCATCGATCCCGCGAACTCCATCGCCGCGTTTAATCTAGGCGTCGTGCTGGAAGACCAGGGCGCTATTCAGGAGGCATTGGAGACCTATCAGCATGCGCTGGCCGTCGACCCGACCATCCCAGACGTGCACTACAACATCGCCCGTCTCTACGAGCACCAGGGCAATCACCAGGCCGCACGGCACCATTTTTCCCGTTTCAGGGCCCTGCGGAGCAAGCAGGGCAACTAGCTCACAGTTTGGCGCTTTGCTCGAACACCACGGTCAACGACCTCGGTCGGCAAGCCGTTAATACCCGCGAACAAGCAAGTTTTCGGCTTCGGACATGGACACGATCACGTTGATACTACCTTCAGGAGAGACCCAAGAGCTGCGGATTGTGAGCATCCGGGGCGAGCGGCGGCTGCAGGGTTTTGCGGATACCGGCGTGTTCCGCATTACGACTGTCAGCCAGGGGGCTGTGGACGACAGACCAAAAACCGACTGCCGCGGCGACGGCGGACCTGCATTTGCCACCGTCGAGATCACCGGCAATCTTGACTTCGCCAGAAGCGACGACGGCGACCACCCCTATAATCGCTACGGCCAGGGGATATGCGCAGACTCCTTTCAGAGTCGTAAATCGCGATCCACGCCTGGCTGATGCAGGCCGACTAACGTCCCCGTTTCGCGACGACCCGCGGCATCGGTCATCGCAACATATCGTACGTCACCCATAGATAATTCCGCCGGTTACAGCGTAAAGATACTTCAGGTTCTCGAATCGCCGTGCCTCGGCAAGCAGACCCTACTCCCAACGCATGACGAAAGCTTGGGCAGACAAGAAATAACAGCTATGCTTTGATGAAAATATCGACGCTGCAGCCTAGACGGATCATCATCGTCACCGTAAGCGAACTCATGTTTGCCGTGACGATGCGGAGGTTCCTCTGGGCTCTTCGGCCGCCGGGCAACGAATCGGTGCGCACCTAAAGAAGATTAGGGGATGAAACAGGACTACGTAGAACTTCGCGAACTTCTGCTGGCAAAACGAGAGGAGCTAGCGGTTCGCTTGGCACGCCTGAAGAAGAACCTCACCTCAGGACGTAGCGCGGACTCCCAAGAACAGGCCCAAGAACTGGAGAACGCCGAGGTCGTCGACGCGTTGGGCAACGAAGCACAGTTGGAACTCAGCAGAATTGCACAAGCCTTGGATCAGATGAAACATGATCACTATGGTGAGTGCGTCACATGCGGGGAGGAGATCCCGCTCGCGCGGCTCAAAGCATATCTCTTCGCTGAGCGTTGTATCCGCTGTGCGACGGCCGAGGAAAATCGTCTGGATCGTTAGCCGGGTCCGATCCCTGACGATCACCGCGGCGTCACGCAGGAACGAGCCTCTCGCGCAGTTCTTTCCAGGCATCGAGTAACGCTTCCCGCCGCGCACCAACCGTCTCGACGGCAGCCTGTTTGATCGGTCCGTAACCTCGAATCTGATCCGGCAGGCCGGCAAGTTCGACGGCCATTGCGTAATGCGGCTCATCCAACTCCTCGCATAGCCCGGCCAACAACGCTTCGTAGTCGGCGATGAGCTGCCGTTCCAAGCGCCGCTCTTTGGTGTAAGAGAAGAGATCCAGCGCTGTGCCACGCACAAACCGGAACTTGGCCAGTACGCGGAGGACGACCAGGATCCAGCTACCGAAGGCGTATTTCTTAGGCCGGCCGGAATTGGGGTCGATTCCGGCGATCAAAGGCGGCGAGAAATGGAAGCGCAGCTTGAGGCGACCCTGATACTCCGATCGCAACTGCTCAAGAAAGCCGGTCTGCGTGTAGAGCCGCGCCACTTCATACTCATCCTTGTACGCAAGCAACTTGAAATAATTCCTCGCGACGGCCTCGGCAAGCTCAGTACTGTCTGGACGTGCTTCGTTTTCCACTGCCCGGACGCGAGCAACTAATCGCTCGTAGCGCTCGGCGTAAGCGCGATCCTGATACTGACCGAGGAATGTCATACGTCGCGACACGATCTCGTCCAAGGAGCTGGACAGGTCCTGCGCGGGCTCACCAAGCCCGCCCGCGAGTTGCTCTACCTTATCGGGATCGAAGACAGCGTAGCGACCCCACGCCAATGCGCGTTTGTTCTGCTCAACATTCGAACCGAACAGCTCCAGCGCGCGCTCCAGCGATTCAGCCGCTACGGGTAACAGGCCACGCTGCAGAGCAGCCCCCAACAACAAGACGTTAGCGGAAAGGCTGTCACCGGTTAAAGCCTTCGCCAGACGTGAGGCATCGAGCGCGAAAAAGCCGTCGGGTCGACTGGCTCCGCCGAGCGCCGCCAGCAACGCCTGACCCGGGAATTCGAGATCGCGCTCGGTGATAAAACTCGGCGGCATCTCTTCGTGGGTATTCACGAGCACGGCCGAGCGATCCACGGCCAGGGTGATTAGCGACTCCTTGCCGGCAGCGACCAGCAGGTCCCCACCGAGCAATAGGTCGACTTGCCCAGCCGGGATGCGGGCGCTATGCAGGTCTTCGCTTGTCTGCGCTATGCGAATGTGTGAGAGCACGGCGCCGAACTTCTGGGCCAGGCCGGTCTGGTCGAGCTCCATGACCGCCTTGCCTTCCAGGTGCGCCGCCAAACCGATCAGCCCGCTGGCGGTTACGACGCCCGTACCGCCCACACCGGCGATGAGGACATTATACGGCGACGATGACAGATCCGGCGTGGCCGGTTCCGGTGGGCTCGGTAGAACGTCAGGGTCCAGCGGAATCGGCGCTTTTGGCTCAGCGCCATGCAACGTGACGAAGCTCGGGCAAAAACCATCCAGACAACTGAAGTCCCGGTTGCAGGACGACTGGTTTATCGCACGTTTGCGGCCGAACTCGGTTTCCACGGGAACCACCGATAAACAGTTGGAGATTCGGTTGCAATCGCCACAGCCTTCGCAAACCAATTCATTAATAACGACACGTTGCGCCGGTGTCTCGATCAGGCCGCGCTTGCGCTTGCGGCGTAATTCGGCAGCGCAGGTTTGATCATAGATCAGCGCCGAGACCCCTCGCTGCTCCCGCAGATCAAGCTGCAGACGGTCCAACTCCCGGCGATGATGAACTGACACCTCCTTCGGCAGATTAACGTCACGCGCCACTCTCTTCGGATCATCGCTGACGATGAGGACCGGCCGCACGCCTTCGGCAACCAGCTGCTGTGCGACCTGTCCGGCAGTGAAGCCGCCCTCCACCGGTTGCCCCCCGGTCATCGCCACGGCATCGTTATAGAGGATCTTGTAGGTAATGTTGACGCCGGCCGAGACCGCCGCCCGGATGGCGAGTGAACCCGAATGGGTATAAGTTCCATCGCCAAGATTTTGAAAAACATGCTCGGTGTCGGTGAACGGTGCACGACCGATCCATGTGGCGCCTTCGCCTCCCATCTGGGTGTAGGTCTCGGTATTCCGGCCCATCCAAGCCGCCATGAAATGGCAGCCGATCCCGGCAATCGCGAGACTGCCCTCCGGCACGCGGGTCGAGATATTGTGCGGGCAGCCTGAACAAAAGTGTGGTGCCCTGGCCCCATTTCCTGTGACGGCCTTGACGGCGTCATCTTTCTGGGCGAGAAAGTTCAAGCGCTCATCGATATCGGGGCTCGAGTAGTAACGCGAAAGCCGTTTTCCTAACGCCCTCGCCACTGTCGCCGCACTCAACTCACCAGCGGACGGCAGAAGCCAGTCGCCATGTTCATCGAGTTTGCCGACGATCGTCAGCCTGGACTCGGGCTGCCGGTCGAACAGCTGCTCCTTTACCTGAGCCTCGATTACGCCGCGCTTTTCCTCGATGACGAGAATTTCTTCGAGGCCCTCTGCAAATTCACGAATACCTTCAGCCTCTAGCGGCCAACTCATTCCAACCTTATACAGGCGAATACCGACTTCACTGGCCCGCTGCGTACCGATACCTAGATCGGCCAGCGCCTGAAGAGTATCGCCGTGAGATTTGCCAGTGGTAATCAAACCGAGCCGCGGCTTAGGACTATCGATGACGATGCGATCGAGCCGATTTACGCGTGCGAACGCGGCCGCCGCTTTGAGTTTATATGTGTGCAGCCGGACCTCTTGCTCGAGCGGTGGGTCCGGCCAACGTATCCCAAGACCGTCGGCAGGCAATTCGAATTCGGGTTGAACGATCTCGAAGCGGTCGTGATCGAAGTTGATTGTTTGGGACGCATCGGCGGTCTCCTGGATGACCTTCATACCAACCCAACAGCCGCTGAAACGCGATAACGCATAGCCCATGAGCCCAAGCTCAATCAACTCCTGAACATTCGCAGGATTCAGTACCGGCATCATGGCATCCATGAAGCTGTACTCACTCTGCTGGGGCAGTGTCGATGACTTACAGGCGTGATCGTCGCCGGCCGCCACCAACACGCCGCCATGACGCGAAGTACCTGCGGCGTTACCGTGCTTAAACGCGTCCCCCGACCGGTCGACTCCCGGCCCTTTGCCATACCACAGACTGAATACGCCATCGACCTGGGCGCCGGGGAACAGAGTCGCTTGCTGAGTGCCCCAAATCGACGTCGCCGCCAACTCCTCGTTGAGTCCCGGTTGAAAACGAACGCCAGCTTGGTCCAGAACCTGGCTAGCACGCCACAATTCTCGATCCAGGCCGCCCAGAGGTGAGCCGCGGTAACCGGAAACAAATCCGGCCGTGTTGAGACCCGCGCGTTGGTCTCGGTCATGCTGCAGCAACAGCAGCCGTACGAGCGCTTGCAGTCCCGTGATGAAGAGTGTCTTCTTATCCAGTTGGTAACACTCATCCAACCTATCGATGTGGCGGAGATTCATCTCAGGATCTCGATATCCGCCGTTGGAAGCGTCCCAGCTGAGCAGTAATCATTCTTCATGATATCTGGATACGGACGAGAATCTAAGCGCTAGTGTGCCGGCACTACGGATCGGGGTGATCCGATAGCACGTCCATGAAAATATTCGCATCAACATTGGCCCCGCTCAATACGATCCCGACACAGTCGTAGTCAGCGGCAGCCTTACTCAACACGGCGGCTAACGCCACTGCTCCGGACGGTTCAAGCACGAGCTTCAGGTGGCGCGCGCCGAATGCCATCGCATGAGCCGCTTGGGCATCGGTCACAGTTATCCCTGCGGTCAGTATCCGGCGATTGATGGCGAAGGTGATGGCGCCCGGCGTCGGGGCCATCAGCGCATCACAGATCGTCGTCGGCTGTCCGCGCACAACTTGCCGCGATTCGGCCGCGAGCGAACGCCGCGTCTCATCGTATCCCTCCGGTTCAACCGCGTAGAGCCGACACTCAGGAAATAATTCGGTTAGGCTGAGCCCGCAACCGGCAATGAGGCCTCCCCCGCCACAGGGGGCGTATAGCGCAGCCAGCTTCAAACCCTTCGTCTGAGCGTAACGGCCAAGCTCCAGGCCCACGGTACCTTGGCCGGCGATGACGTCAGGGTGATCGAACGCCGGTATCAGTGCGGCGCCGCGCTCGGTCGCGATCTGTGCCGCAAGTTGTTCACGATCCTCGCGATAACGATCGTAGAGAATGACTTCGGCGCCTAGCGTTCGCGTCTTGAGCTCCTTAATCTTGGGTGCATCCTTGGGCATCACAATGGTGGCCCGGACATCAAGCCACTTTGCCGCCAGCGCAACACCCTGGGCATGATTTCCCGACGAAAACGCCACGACCCCGGCGCTGCGTTCCGTATAACTAAGCTGCAAAAGACGATTGAGCGCACCACGAATTTTAAAGCTGCCGCCGTACTGAAGGGATTCAGTCTTGACTAGAACACGCGTGCCTGCGCGTTGATTCAGGACATCCGACTCGAGTACTGGCGTTGCGATCAACCAATCCCGAAGCCGGCCACCAGCCTCTTCTACATCGCCTGCGGTCGGCAGCACACCCGTCATACACTCACAGCTTGCTCTCGTACCAGGCCGGTAATATAGTCGAGAACTACGGTCGGCCACACCCTCTACCCCACCCCAAACGCCGGCTTGTGAAGGACTGCCGACCCTGGCAGCGGCTTCCCGACACTCGAACAGACTGAGACAATCGCTTCACCATGCATGAAGACAAGCTCGATCTCTGGCAGCACTCTCATTCATTTGGTCAACATTTAGAGCGGCCGGGTGAGAAGCGTACGCTGATCGTCATCGCGCTGACGAGCGTGATGATGGCCGTGGAGATCAGCGCAGGACTTGCCTTCGGCTCCATGGCCCTCCTCGCCGATGGCCTGCATATGGCCTCGCACACGGCAGCACTGAGTATCAACGCGTTCGCCTATATCTACGCGCGCCGTCAAGCCCACAGCGAAAAATTCAGCTTCGGCACGGGCAAGGTCAACACGCTCGGTGGTTTCACAGGCGCGATACTGCTGGCGGGTTTCGCTCTATTCATGGGCTGGGAGAGCGTGGCTCGACTTCTGTCCCCACTACAGATCGCCTTCGATCAAGCCATCTTCGTCGCATGCATGGGTCTGATCGTCAACGGCGCTTCTGTCCTTATCCTCAGACACGGCCAGCATTCCGAGCCCGACCCGGATGCGGCAGCCGAATCGGGCGCGCAGGATCACGCCCATAATCACGAGGACCACAACCTGCTCGCCGCCTACCTGCACGTTCTGGCCGATGCGCTGATCTCGCTACTGGCGATCTTTGCCTTGTTGAGCGTCAAGTACTTCGGGCTGCTTTGGGCTGATCCGGTTATCGGCATTTTCGGTGCCGTCCTCGTTGCACGTTGGTCGCTAGGTCTGCTTCACGCCACGGCGAAAATTCTGCTCGACTACCAAGCGCCGGACGAACTCAGAGCGACGGTGAGAGACCACATCGAGTCCCTGGATGACAACCGGGTGGTGGATCTGCACATCTGGTCTGTCGGACCGAATATCTACTCGGCAATCCTGGCGATCGTTACCCATCATCCGCGCCCCCCCGAACACTACAAGGCGCTGCTGCCGAAGGACCTGAATCTGGTCCACATCACGATCGAAGTCCACACCATCAACGACGCCCTGCGATGACTTCTTAGACCGCCGCGATCGTTATAATTCCAGCGATGAGCGATTCGACCCCGGGCACATCTGTACAACAAACTCACTCCGACGGACCCTTGGTTCGGCTGCACGGCGTGGATGTCACACTCGCCGGCAATTCTGTGCTGCACAACCTCAACTGGGAGCTGCACGCTGGTGAACATTGGGCGATCGTCGGTGCAAACGGCAGCGGCAAAACCAGTTTCCTGCGGCTCGTTGCCGGGACGCTGTGGCCCGCTCCCAATAGCGGCACACGCCGGTATGACTTTGGCCGGGAACTGCAGATCGATGCCGTGCAGGCGCTCGGGAAAATCACGCTCATCGGTCATGAGTTGCAGGACCGCTATACGCGCCTGGGTTGGAATTTCGACGCCGTGGATGTCGTGCTCTCCGGACTGAAGAGAACTTCAATCCCGCGTCACGAGCCCGCAGCACAGGATCGTATCCGGGCCCGTGGGATGCTGCGAAAACTCAAGCTGCTACATCTGGCAGAGCGACCGTTTCTCGAACTTTCTCGCGGCGAGCAACGACGCATTCTGATCGCGCGCGGACTGGCGTTCAAGCCGATCATTCTGATTCTCGATGAGCCTGTCGCAGGCCTCGACGCGAAATCCCGCCGGGCCTTAAATGAGATGATCGAGCAAATCAGCGCGGACATCACCGTACTGTGCTCCTACCATCAAGCCGCGAATCTGCCGCGTAACATGAACCGAATGCTGCGACTCGCTGACGGTCATGTCGTCGAGTCTGGCCCGATCTCCGCAACGAGCAACGCCTATGGCGACCACACGAATGCGGACTCCACCCGCCGCGAAAGTTCGCCGCCGGTTGCAGCGAGTTCGGAAATAACCATCATCGATGTGCAACGCGCGGCCGTGTGGCTCGATAAACGCCGCGTGTTGGCGGATATCTCTTGGCGGTTGATGGACGGAGAGCATTGGCAATTAACCGGGCCGAACGGCGCCGGGAAGAGCACCTTTCTGCGTTTGCTGCATGGCCAGTTACGCCCGGCCAAAGGCGGCAGCATCGAGTTTCCCGGCATCGATGATCCTGACAACGTCTGGTCGCTGCGGCGGCAGGTCGCCTGGGTCTCTCCCGAACTCCAGGCGGGTTACTGGTACCCGTGTACGGTCTACCAGTGCGTCGCCTCGGGGTTCGAGTCCAGCATCGGGCAGACGCGACGCTTAAAGCGAGTGGAAGCCGAGCTGGTTGCGGAGCTACTCGAGCAGTTTGATCTGGCCGACCTCTCGAAGCGCAATGTAAAGGCGCTGTCTTACGGGCAATTCCGTCGCGTTCTGATCGCACGCGCCGTGGTCCATCGGCCGAAGGTGCTGCTGCTCGATGAACCCTGGGAAGGCCTCGACTCGGGTAATCTGGAACTTGTTACTCGCGAGCTTAACCAGATTATCGCGCGCGGTACGCAGTTAGTGTGCGCTTCTCATCTGCACCAATATACCGAGCAATTTAACCGCGAGCTTGTCTTCGAGCACGGCCGAATCGTCCGAGCCGGATGAGCGACAATAGGAGTTTTCGACGATGGAGCTTAAGAGCAAGACGGTCCTCGTAACCGGCGCAGCACGGGGCCTCGGAGCCGCGATTGCCAAGGGCGTCGCTGCCCAGGGTGCCGATCTGGCGCTCGTAGATCTCGATGAGACGAGTCTCGCTGACACACAACGGACCTGCGAGGAACTGGGTGTCACCGTGCGTAACTATGGTACCAACGTCGCGAATGAGGCGGAGGTCATCGCGCTATTCGACCAGGTAGTGCAAGACTTTGGCCGTCTTGACGGTCTAGTCAACAACGCCGGCATTCTCAGAGACGGTCTGCTCGTAAAGACTGAGGATGGCCAGATTACCGATAAGATGAGTCTGGAAGACTGGCAAGCCGTCATCGATGTTAATTTGACTGGTGTATTCCTGTGCGGACGCGAGGCAGCCGAGCACATGATTCGTCTCGGCGCAGCCGGTTGCATGATCAACTTGTCCAGCATTTCACGGGCTGGAAATTTCGGTCAGAGCAATTATTCCGCAGCCAAGGCCGGCGTCGCTGCACTGACGGTTGTGTGGTCCAAGGAACTCGCACGCCACGGAATCCGTGTGAACGCGATCGCGCCGGGTTTCGTGAATACGGAGATGGTCGCCAGTATGAGGCCGGAGATTCTCGAGAAGGCCGTCGCCAATATTCCGCTCGGCCGGCTGTGCGAACTTGAAGAGATCGCGCATACGGCACTGTACCTGTTCGAGAACGACTACGTGGATGGCCGGATCATCGAGATCGACGGTGCCCTGCGGGTTTGAGTCCCGACGAGGCCGCCCGGCCGCGATGACTCGCGACCGGGCAACTTCTTAGCTTACGTCACTAGGTTCCGCTCAAGTTGTAGCCTTGCTCATCATGGAGCACGAGATCGAGGCCTTCCTGTTCCTCTTCGTCGGAGACGCGCAAGCCGATGACGGCGTCGATGACCTTTAGGATAATGAAACTCATCACCCCGCAGTAAATAATAGTCGCACCGATTCCGACGACCTGCTTGCCAACCTGGGACGCGATCGTCATTCCCTCTCCCAAGCCGACGCCGCCCAGGCCTGCGTGAACGAATACGCCCGTCAAGAGCGCGCCGATGATTCCACCGACACCGTGCACACCGAAGACATCCAGAGAGTCGTCATAACCGAGCCTGTACTTCACCTTGACGACCGCCAAGTAGCATCCGTACCCGGAAGCCGCGCCGATCGCCAGCGCGCCCATCGGCCCGACATAACCGGACGCCGGCGTAATCGCGACCAGGCCCGCGACCGCGCCCGAGACCAGGCCCAGAGCACTGGGCTTACCGTGACCCAGCCATTCCGCGAACATCCAAGTCAGTGCTGCGGCCGCTGCGGCAATCTGCGTGACCGCCATGGCCATGCCCGCCGTACCATCCGCGGCTAGCTGACTACCGGCGTTAAAGCCAAACCAACCGACCCACAACATCGCGGCCCCGACCATCGTCAGCACCACATTACTGGGCTTCATCGGCGACTGTGGAAATCCGCGCCGTTTTCCCATCACCAGGGCTGCCACGAGGCCGGCAATACCGGCGTTGATGTGAACCACCGTGCCGCCTGCGAAATCGAGCACGCCTAACTCGCCAAGCCAGCCGCCGCCCCAGACCCAGTGGGCGATCGGCGCGTAAACCACGCTGACCCAGATCACCATAAACCACAGCAGCGCCGAGAACTTCATGCGCTCGGCGAATGCCCCAACGATCAGCGCCGGCGTGATGATGGCGAAGGTTAGTTGGAACATGGCGAACACGGATTCCGGGATTGTGCCGCTCAGCGCATCGACGGTCACTCCGGCCATGAAGGCCTTGCCGAGACCGCCCACTACGCCCCCGACATCGTCACCGAAGGCCAGACTGTAGCCGTACAGTACCCAGATGATGGTCATCGTGCAGCAGATAGCGAAACACTGCATCATCACGGACAGGGCATTTTTCGCTCTGACCATACCGGCGTAGAACAGAGACAGCCCGGGAACCGTCATGAACAACACCAGGGCTGTCGCCGTCAGCATCCAGGCCGTATCGCCGGAGTCCAGCGCGTCCTGGGCAACGACGATGCCTGGCGTAAGCGCCGCCAACAGCGTACAGGCGCCGGCGCGGATTACTGTTGAGATTTTCTTTTCCATCACTGATTTACTCCCAATGCTCTAAAGCGCCTGATCGCCGGTCTCACCGGTCCGAATTCGGATCGCTTGCTGAAGATCGGACACGAATACCTTGCCATCACCAATCGATCCGGTAGCGGCCGCGCCAACGATGGCTTCCACGACCGCATCGACCAATTCATCAGCGACGGCCGCTTCGATTTTCGTCTTCGGTACGAAGTCCACCGAGTATTCTGCGCCTCGATAGAGTTCAGTATGGCCTTTCTGTCTGCCGAAGCCTTTGACTTCGGTGACCGTCATACCTTGGACACCCGACTCGGCCAGCGCCTGACGAACATCCTCCAGCTTGAAAGGTTTGATAATGGTTGTAATGAGTTTCATGTCATCGCCTCCTGTCCTTATCCGTCTAGTCGCCGAATGCGAAGGACTTGCTGATACCGAATACCAGGCTGTGGTCAGCCTTTGGGTTCATTGGATCACCCTGACTCACGTCTAAGTCGTCGCTGGTGATCCACGCGATAGACAGATCGAGTCCTTGCCAGTCGAAACCGTAGCCAACCTCAAAATAGTCGCCGGTGAACTCGTCGCCGAAGTCACCGTACGTAAAGTACGGGCCATTCGGTAGTTCGAACGTCAGGGAGACAAACGTGTAGTCATCGCCAGTTGGATCCGGAATGTCATAGTCACCGAGGGCCACATCCAATGAGAACATGCCGTAACTAAGACTTAGATTCACTTCGGTATAGGTGTCATCGAACGAATCGGTGTAGTAGTACCCGGTGTAACCGATACCCCAGGTAAAGTCCCCGATCTCACTGCCGTAGCCGAAGTAGAAGTCCGTCTCGATGCCGTCGCTGACATCCGCGCCCCAGACGCCAATGTAAAACCCGTTATTGTCCTCATAATC